>JAABUS010000907.1_pt1 | contig 70463 bp, 63 predicted proteins | sample 5560161 | NCBI WGS metagenome assembly JAABUS01 (sample SAMN10711885, study PRJNA513376) | rock metagenome | isolation source: Antarctica rocks | place: Antarctica: Victoria Land, Trio Nunatak nord | collected 2016-01-04
ACCAATCGACTCCACACACAAACTCCGTATGAACACCCATCCTACCCAACTCCCTCCCTCCACCCCCCTGCTGCACCTCAGCCTCATTACTCGCATCCGTCCACACGCGACACGTCATATCATAACTAGCACTCAACAACGTATCGCTCAAATGCGGACTCCACGCCACCCTCCTAACCGCATAATCATGCCCCGCCAGCACCTCCATCGGCCCCGGCTGCCCTCTCAAATCGAAGGTTCGGATTAGCCTGTCGACTCCTGCTACGGCGACTACGTTGGGTCGGTATTTGTTCCAGTCGTGGCTTAGGGCTTCGTTGGGGGGAAATGGACCGGAGGGTTGGGGGCCGCTTTTTGGAGCGTGGAGGGGGATGGTGAGGACGAGGTGGTTGGAGGCGGAGGAGGGGGTGCGGAGGTCGAAGAGGCGGAGGTGCGAGTCGGAGGAGGCGGAGGAGAGCAGGGAGGGGGAGTGGGGGGAGAAGGAGGCGGAGTAGGTGCAGGAGTGGGTGGGGAGGGTGAGGAGGGAGGTGGAGCGTGTGGGGTTCCACTGTAGATGTAGATTCGTGGTCAGAGGCGTATTTGTTGAAGGGTTGGTGGAGGGCAAATGGGCAACGTACGACTTTTATGCATCCATCCCAGGAGCTAGAGCAGAACGTGTCTTTCGCTACTAAGTTCCAGTGTACCGCGAACACTTCTCTGTTGTGCTCTTTCCAGGACTGAACTGGGAATTCGTCGAGCCCGATGTCGAAGAGCTTGATCGAGCCATCGCCGGCTGCGACTAGGCACTGGTTCTCGTGCGTTTCTGACCAGGCGAGGTCGAAGAGGGAGTCTTGCGTGTCAAACCTTAGCACTTTCGTGAGCTTCTGAATGTGGTTTGGAATGAGAAGGGAGTACCATTTCTCTGCAACGATTCCTTTCGGCGTTAGACCTAGGATGTAGAGGCGTCCATTGCCAACGAGACCGTAGTGCTGGGACGTTGCTACTGCTATTCGAGAGTCGAAGAAGGGGGAGTATTTGACTGCGTAGCCATTGAAGCCTTGTGTGCGGTATTCGAGCATGGTAGGCGCTGGTTGTCCGAATTTGGTCCGGCTACCACCTGCACTTAGAGGTGTTTTTCTCCGAACAATCGGCAGTATCAGCCTGCAAAGTCGTCATTTTCGAAATGTCAAACATCCTTTGTCTATTAAATAAAACGATAGCTGTCCCACTTTATAAAGAGCTTAGCTGCGGAGGAGGATAGGTTGAGGGGCAGATCTCGTATTAACCCACGAGGTAAACTACATCATCTTTTCCCAGACAAGCCCAGAGAGCCTTACCTTTTCGAACACTCTATGCCTCCAGAAGTACTCGACTTCCTTACTAAAATCCTCTCCACCCTCTCCCACCCCGACTCAAATGACCCAATCCTCGAATGCCCGCCCTCTACGAGCTTTATCCTGCAATCGCGTCCGGCCTCGTTGATCGAGCTCGCTCATACGAAGATACACAGCTATGCGTTCAGCAAGGTACCCGCATGTTGGAGACGATTGTTTACGGATGCGAGTGTGGTGAAGGCTGTGAGGGTGATTAAGGACGGAATTGGGAGGAGTGAGAAGAGGGAGGGCAGTGGGGTCAAGGGTGGAGTGGGAGGTGAAGAGAATGGAATTGGGGAGCCTGGGGACAAGAGGAAGCACCGTGACGAAGTATCAAGGAGGGTAGAGGACGACTGGATCCAAGAGGCAGTCCGCCTTCTCGACATGGCCGTCATTGTGGCTGGGGCGCCAGAGAGGGAGGAGATGATTGGAGAATTACTCTCTGCATTACAAGCCTACGTTGAAGATCTCGAATCTGTCCCACCAAAGAAGAAGCGTAAAAAGGAGAGCGATGGGTTTCCCACAGAAGGGAAGAACTTACCCAAGATCCATTTTCCAATACCTATGCGCTCAGCTGTGTCAATGGAAGCGTTTGAGAAGCATATCGAGACGGGCCAGCCAATGCTAATCAGCAATGCACTCAGGCATTGGCCAGCACTGCATGAACGACCTTGGAAGAACCCGGGTTATTTGCTGAAGAAGACCTTTGGAGGGAGGAGGCTAGTCCCGGTGGAGATAGGGAGGAGCTATACGGATGACGGATGGGGGCAGTCAATTATTACGTTCAAGGAATTCATGGATGAATATCTAATTCCTGATTCCCTGATTTCAGGCGAAGGAGGAGAGGGCGTTTGTAGCAGAAGCATAGCGTACCTAGCCCAACACGACCTCCTCACCCAAATTCCTTCTCTCCGCGCCGACATCTCTATTCCAGACTTTTGCTACACGAATCCTCCCCCACCAGCGCCTGGCACACCTCTCGCGTCCATTTCTCCACAGCCAAAATTGGGAGAGCCTCTCCTAAACGCCTGGTTCGGCCCTGCAGGCACCGTCTCCCCACTCCACACAGACCCCTACCACAACATCCTATGTCAAGTCGTGGGGAAGAAGTATGTGCGGCTATACAGCCCTGAAGAGAGCGGATATTTGTATCCGAAGCCTGCGGACCCATTTAGTGGGGTCGATATGAGCAATACCAGTGAGGTTGATGTAGAGGCCGTAGATGAGAACCCAAAGAGGTTTCCGCTGTTTGAGGAGGCGAGATTTGTGGAGTGTGTGCTGGAGGAGGGCGAGTGCTTGTATGTGCCGGTTGGGTGGTGGCACTATGTTAGTAGTCTGAGTGTTAGTTTCAGTGTTAGCTTTTGGTGGAACTGAAAGGGGAGGATGCTTGGGGAGGTGGGTATTGTCTTTTTGCCCTATTGCAGACTCTGTTATGCTTGCTTGTGACAGCATCGAATCAGAGGTCGGCTCTTTGACCTTGCAATTCGGGCCATAGGGGTGCTAGAGCATGATGCCAAAGTTTCAGCCTTCTTTTTTCACCCAGGGAGGCTCCCCATCCTCATCAAATTCGGCCCATTGGAAGAACGTACAGCTAATCAATCTCATTAGCCAGAAATTTAATCGAAATGGGCCAGATCATAAACTCACCCATCCTTTCCGGGCGTATTACCGGCATGGCACATCCACATGTACCGTCCTCTGTTCTCTTTCTTCCTCTGAACGCACCGCAATACCGTTGCCACGCCACACTTGCATCTAGGCGTGTACCTCGGATGGAAGCTCTCACGGTAGTATCGGTAGGTGACATTGATACGCTTATTTCCAGCAACGGGGTGCGGATCAATGACAGGCGCTGGATGAATACTGTGCTTCCACTCCTCTTGCATGCTAGCGTGCATAATAAGCAGCGAATTGTGCGGCAGATGTATCGCAATCTGGCCTTCAGCATCTGCTCGCTGGTCCTTCGAGTCTGCTTGGTCTTCATCATCTCGAGCAACGATCTTTCGTACTCGAAATTCGCGAGCAACACCGAGACTCAGGCTGCCAATGATGGCTCGGGGTCCGAGGTAGGTGAGCTGATCAGAGTGGTAGCCTACGCTTTCATGGCCGCCTTGGTAGCAGTTCACGAAAGCTGCATTGGGTTTCCAACCTGCGGGTGATTGGTATTTGAGCTTCTTGCCGTTTGGGTAGTGATGCTTGATCCGCTCAGCAATTTCTTCGTTGACGGTTGTTTCTACCTGAGTTGAGACAGTGCGCATGTGTGGCGTGATTTGGCGAACATCCTACGAAGAGCAATATTAGCTTTCTGAATTTGTTTTGGCAGAATGGTGGTCATACGGTCAAATAGCTGCCATTGTATAAATATTCGGTCCTTTGCCTCTCCCTCTCCTCCAGGCTCTCGACGTAAAAACATGCTGAATGCGGTGACTGGACCACGTTGTCAAACAATTTGAACGTCTGCCGTTCGAACGTTGGCGCCTCATGGAGAAGTTCTTTCAGGAGATCGTCCGCCTGCAGAGAAGGCAAAAAGTTATGGATGATAGAACATGGTGTATGGGCTGCAATATCTTCGGGTGTGTAAAGACGGAGAGTCTGTCCTTTCCGCGTCAGGGCTCGACGCTTAGTAGATGGCGATTCTGCGTCTGGATTCTGACGCTTTCGAAATGCTGCGAGAGAGGTCTGATACCCAATACTCATAGCTGATTTCTTCCGAGCAGAGCTTTCTCTTCCTTTACTAGAAGACAGAGAGCTCTGAACCGCTCCTGCAGAGCCATCTGCGGAAATGAGGAGGTCAAGAAGCGTAGATTCGTCAACATTCGGGAAAAGCGAGGCCAGGGTGGCGAGCTTGAGATCTGTCGACGCTTCTTCATCATTTGGAATCTGATCATTGAAAGAGGGGCGGCCTTGTGGACAAAAATGATCTGCCAATGTTTTGCGTTTTGTGCGAGAAAGAAAAGCTTCCATGATTTGAACGCTGCTCCTGGCAATCTAGAATAGAACGCTTGGATCCACGGACAAGCCGTTCTTGAAGGTGTTTATTTCCTTCCCACTCGCAGACTATTTAGACTGTGAGTATTTAGAATAGTCGGAAGTCATGTCTGAACCTGTATTCTTCGAGATAGATGCATTGGCTGTACATTGCTGCCAAACTCGCCCTGGACTAACTGGGTGGCAATCTTATTTGAAGGACATTCGTGGCCAAACCAGTGGAGGCAGGGAGGCTTCCAGAATTCATTTCAGACAAAGACGATTGGTCTCTGAATTGTGTCTGCATTGAGCTTCTTTCATCTTCTCCTTGCGACGGCAAACCTACATGTTTACAGTCAGCAAGTGCTATGACTCTCACTCAGAATCCTGCATTTTTACTTTCTTGGACATCCGCGCGGCTAAAAAGCGCGCTCAACTTCACACCATCCCGTCTTGCAGCTCATAATTGTTCAATTAATTATTGCGTACACAATCATGCTCTTAGATTGTACTGATCACATTCAGCATATGTCAGTATTGAATTGCGCTGGCTTCTTCTTCCACTATCATAAGTGCAATGAACCTTCTGGGTTTGCATCCTTCTCAAGCGATCAATGTCTTTCCTCTTGTGCCTTTTCTATATGTGATGCTCATCACTGGGATGACTCTTAGCATTTTATCTCGTCTGCAAGATCCATTTCCATTACTCTTTCCGGACCGATCGAGCTAGGATCACTATTTTCAAAGATTCTTGGCAGGCAAGCTGTCACAATCAGTGACGATTGCGAAGGCTACAAAGCCAGAAGATCGTAGTGCACGAACGCAGAGAGTAGATAATCTATCTCTCAGCCCTCAGGCTAAATCTCTATCAATCAATCAATCAATCACTACCTGTATACTAAGGTGGGATTCCCAAAATGCGGCTCTCTTCTAGAGCGTACTGTGTCAACTTGGGTGCAATTGCATACAAGACCGCCAATTGTCCATCTGTGCCTCGGCAGCGTCCATTCTAAAATTAAACATTCCCCTCCAAACCCTTCTTATCCTGTTCACTCCTTTAGCTTGATTCTAGTGTTACGACTTTGAGAATTGAGCTCTGTCTGCTCCCTCTCCTCTTCCTTGAATTGCTGAGAAACACTTCTACAAGCCATAATGGATGAGGCAAGCGCTGATCTGATCCTTTCGCTCCAGCTGGGAGATCTCGAGGACCTTAAGCAAGAGCTTGGACCCGTTGGAGATGCAGATACATTCAACTCCAAGGCAGCTTTGGATTTTTACCGCGAAGAACTCCAAGCAAATGCTGCCATATTGAAAGACCATCGCTACGGCCAGAAACTTGGCGAGGTAGAGACAGAGAGCCAACCTCCATCGCCAGTGGCCTCAGCTACTCCTATTTTCGATGATGCTCTCACCAAGTCTCTCGCCCAGCTCACCGTGCAAGAGAGCTCGTCATCCGACACACATCAGACTGACTCCTCAGCCTCGTACAAAGATACCGCTGGCCCAGAGTCCTGTACTGCTTGTTATGATGAGGGACCGCATTGGCGTTTCATTGAGGCACCATGCGGGGACCTCTACTGCGAGCCGTGTATGGTCGAATTATTCAATCTTGCCATGAAGGACGAGTCGCTCTTCCCTCCTCGCTGCTGTAAACAACCCATCGGATTGGACCTTGCTGGCTCATCTCTTAATGCAGTACAGCGTCAAGAATATGAAGAAAAATCCGTGGAATTCAACACTACAGACCGAACATACTGTCATCTCGCCACTTGCGCAGCCTTTATTCCACCTGCCAATATCGACGGCGAAAAAGCAGCCTGCCAGAGATGCGAGCGTCTAACCTGTGCTATTTGCAAGTCCGGAGCTCACGATGGTGACTGCCCCGAGGATCCAAACTACGTTTCGTTAATGGAAGCGGCCACGGCTGCAGGCTATCAAGCCTGCCATCAGTGCAAGCGGTTGGTAGAGCTCAACTTTGGCTGCAATCATATGACGTGAGTCGTCTACCTTTCTCGTTCGTTGTCTAAGCATTCCAGCTAATGAATTTAGATGCCTATGCCGTGCTGAATTCTGCTACGTCTGTGGGGTTCGTTGGAAGGAGTGTCCTTGCCCGCAATGGGACGAGGATCGATTGGTAGCAAGAGCTCAACAGGTCGTTGCCCGCGCTCCTGAGGAGCCTCGAGCCAACGCAAGACCTATGCCAAACTTTGCAGCTCGTGTACAACAAGCAGCTGAGCAGCTCCGTGATCAACATGAGTGTGAGCATGAAGGACGTTGGCAAAAGATGACCACTGGGAATCTCCAATGCGAGGAATGCTACAGTACCCTACCCAACTTTATACTCCAATGCCGGCAGTGTCACCTACGTGCTTGCCTCAGATGCAAAAACAATAGGTTGTGATACAGATCTCATTCTTCCTACAAGGTAAGCTTCTCCTCTCCCATGGAATTCAGACAATGCTAATTTATTACGAGAAACCCCATCACCGCAGATGAATTGATCCATTTCCTCAACATGTACAGCCAAACACGGAGAAAGTGTTAAGATCGTGATTGGGTACGAAAATTCCCAAAGCGGAGGATTGGGGCCCACTCTCTTGCAACTTGGCGCGTCGGTACAAAGGCAAATTGGCTTCGAAAATGAAGCACATAATTTAGTGGCGTACTCTTGCAAACATTACGAGTCGGAATTTCACGGGCGCAATGTTTTTGTTCACAGCTGGAAGGCCCGCGGATTCTATGCCAAGACTCAGGGTGCGGCTCACTAGGCCGATATCGAAGTTTAATTCTCACAACACATCAACATCACCATGTTTGAAAAATGTCTAGATTTCGCAATACACGCTCAACTGACTCCATTCCAAGACGAGCATGTAGCCCTAGACCCATTGTACGTGCCCGTCAAAAACCAGAAAATCCTAGGATGAAAAAATGTAGATATCGCGATGTTTTGGTTTTGAGAGGTGAGCTGGTGAAGTGAATGGTTTTTTCAAATCTCGTCAGAAGCGTCAGCTGTGATAGCAATACGGGACTGAGTGGGGTACGCAATGACGAGTGATACGATCGGAAGGCAATTTTCCCGATCGTTGGGAGGTCGTGACCAATTCCCCTCTCATTTCCCCCCTCAAATCTGCAGAATTTTCACCAAATGTTGAGGGCATTCCAAATATCTCACTTCCCTCTCGCTGTTTTCAGGGACCCTTACGCGTTTCGGGGTTCCTGAAGGCTGGGTGGCAGGGATCTAGTGCCTTCTAGCTTCTTTGACAAGGCTCCAGTACCCCTGCTTTCACTCCCAACGAAACCTTAACGCATAGAACTAAGCAAAGACGTAGGCGGAGTACCTATCCGTGGCAGTGAAAAGAGGGCAGCTATGGGTAATAGTTCAGCCGGATTAGCGTAGAATTCAAATAATATAAGTATACAGCTTACGCCGGAGTTCTCACTTTGTTTTCCTCTTCCAAACACCACTTTCGCACTCAACCGGAATATACATAACTTTATAACTACCCCTGCCTAGTACCCTCGTACGTACGGGGGTACTGAAACGAAGCTAAGGCGCCGCCGAGATGGGGTCCACTCAATATAAATACCCAGCTCTTCCCCCATATTTTTCTTCTTCTACACCATTCGGTTCTTTCCCTGACAGCGACAGACTGACAACGTTGGCAACCTCTGTGCCCACATCGACGAATATTCGATTGCTGGACAGCATAGCACAACAGGTTGAACAACACATTGCAGAGTGTTACCACTGGGATACTCATACACATCATTCGCAGCTAAGACACGCTGTTTCTCTCCTTCAACACCACTTCGAGCCATTCCGATACCGTTTCAAACGACAACGAGCACGTTCCTCACGACTCCAAGCCCGCCCCTCACGATTCCAAACCCTTTCTTCACTGATCCATATCATAACAATGGATCTTTCAAGCTCATCATCCTTGGTCGAAGACGCATGGAAAGTCGCAAAGAGCGGCTGGCACAGCTACGATCCCAGGCTTACCAAGCCTGCGGACGAGCTGCTACATGCAGTCATGAAGGCTTATTACCGTGACCATCAGAGCCGTGGAGTGAAAGCTCCGAAATTCGTGAGCACTACCATTCCAAAAATCAGTGTGTTAGCTAACAGTGGTGTTCAGACTGTCGATTACTTTTGGTCAGCACTCCTTGATGACAAAGTCATCAGAGACATTTCCCGTGCCGAAGACTGGGACTTCCTTGACGAGCAGCAAGACGCATACATCATTCATGATGTTGAGCCCCTCCAAATCTCCGATGACGAGGAGATCGAAGCTGTTGCTCCAGTCGTCCAAGGCATCAACCATGAGAGGATTAAGGTTGCTGCTGCGGCGTTTCTCGACCTTTCTGGTAATGTCATTGCCGCTTCTGCCCCAACTGCTGATGCTAACACTGGCTCAGAATCGGACAACCCCATCAAAAAGCGCAAAGCTCGTACCGCCAAGGCTGCACCACGTGCCAAAAAGCCCAAGGTCCCTGCACCAAGCGAAGCCACCTCAGACTCAGAAGACTCAGAGGACTCAGAAGACTCCGTTGCCGACGCCAGCCATGCTGAAGATGGAGATGAAACTATCCATCCCTTCTGCACCAAGCTCACGAAGGCCTGCGGAATCCCGGCTCCGAACCCCAACAAGGGTCGGATTATCGCCGCACCACGCTTTGGAAAGGGTGTGCGTTCGTCCAAGAAACCCGCAGAAGGACCCAAGCCGAAGGCGATGAACATGGGTTGCGGTATTTGCGATGAGTATTTCCTTGATCACCGCGCATTGTTTTCTCATTTCCCGGGTTGCTGCCACCGCAATGGCAATCCTAATGGCATTTCCTGGTGGGACCACCTCAGCATCGACGAGAATGCGATCGTCGCTGCGTCGGTAATTGAGCGCTCGGGGTAAGTTTTGAGCATCCATCAACGATTTCATATGCTAACTTGAACAGCGATCCCAATCGTCTCCAGCTTCAAAACCAGGCTCAGTGCGCCACAAACATGCGTGCCAAGGTCATTAAAGACCAGAAAAAGGCAGCCAGGAAGGCGGCGGAGAGGGCAGCGAAGGCGGCGGAGCAGGCAGCAAAAAAGGCTGCGAGGAAGGCTAAGAAGTAGCCGTTTTGCGAGTGCTTTCATGATTTCTACACGCATTGTACACTAGAATTGCACACATTCAGCAGCCAGCAGCACAAAATCTCCCCTCGACATGAATTCCTTCTTGAAAGTCTTCTGCGCGCGCTCCACCGTCAAATTCACCCCCAACTTGTAGCTGCGGCCAATATTACAGGTACTGAAACCCGGTTTGTGATTCCGCGGGACTCCAATCTGCATCAATTCGTTCAAATCCATCAGCTCGCCAACGGGCGGTGCTTCGTTCATTCTGTCCGAGAAATCGCAAGAGGCGATACGGTGAGTTTCTTTCCAATCGCGTTGCTCGTCGCCTGAGCGGAGGAGTTCGTTGCGGATGGCTTGGATGTAGGTGTAGGCGTGGAGCTCGATGGTGCATTTCTCAAGCAAGACGATGGGAGTGGCAGGGGCGGAGGAGCCTTCGATGTCGTGGGTGAGTTGGAGCTTTATGGGGAAGATTTTGCCTAGGACGGCGACTTTGGGGAGGAGGAGGTGAATGCTGAGTTTTGCTAGGGGGAATGTGCTAGTGCGTAGGGATTCTAGTTTTTCTTTGATTGAAAGCTTTTCGTCTTCGTGGCCGGGGACTAGGTGGATGCTAGTGCAGGCTATGGGCCATACTGTTGCGAAATTCGCGGCGTGGGTTCTACGATGTCTCGGGTTGTGATGAAGTCGAGCTGTCTTGTGGTCTCTGAGTTTCCTGAGCAGAAGAGGCTAGTATTGTGACCGATGAGAGAGGCTTCGAGCTCGTACCGGATGAAGCATTCGGAAGAGCAACCAAATTGATGATGTGAAGAGACAAAGACTGGCGGTAGAGCTTGCCCTGGGTCGTTGTTGAAGGGGCCGTGAGTTTGCTTGAAGTTGTCAGTCTGTCGAGCTGAACAGCTTGTTGGTAGCGTGAAAGCGAAGGGCCACTGACGGGTTTTTACATCAGCATTTCTCTTTCGAGATGGACTCGAGACCCATTGAAGGTTTGTGATAGAGGAAAGAGTACGGACTACGCTCCTGCAATATGATGCACAGCTACGATTGTGCTACTAGTTGGGGGAGAACATCACGAAGATACGGCTTACGCTATGCCCGGGATGGAGTGTGTGGGGACCTTTGAACAGCTCTTTTCTCATATGGGTGATTGGTGCCCTCCCCCTGTACGTGGTACTGTTTTGTCCATTGCTTCTCTTGACCTTGGTCTTACGGCGAGCCATCAAGCTAACCGTGATAAGCTGGACACCAACATCGCCTGCAATGGTAGTACCAGCGCAGCACCTGGTGTTTGGGATATTTATCCGAATCGACATTCAGCCGGGCATCGGGCCGAAGAGGAAGATCAAAGTGATCAGACGATGGGGCTTGATGATTTGATGGTCCGTTCTAAGGTCTACTAATCAGAAGGCCAACATGCCAAATTGCGGCAGCAAAAAGATTTATCTTTGCCACGGCACGGGATCGGGGGAAAATACAGCCGCAAGCAAAAGCAATTACTGGAGGATTCAGCGAAAGGCAAATACCAGCAAATGCTTCTTTCTGGGCAGCGAGGAAGGTGGATCTTGTCCATTGCAGGCTTCATGTTACAAGTGTATCTGACACGACTGCCATTTCTTCAGTCCGCGCTGGCCTTACACTATTGGAGAAATGGATAGGGGTAGAAGGAGGCTCCAAGCCTGCCATCTTTTGTTGTGGAGCCTGCTGAATGCATCCTGCAAATCTGACGTGCAGAAGATCGAAGATCATACCAAGCCACAAATCAAATTCATTGAGCAATCATCCCGCCAATGAGCGCTGCTTTGCTTTTTGCGAAGCTGCGGGTACGTGGAGGGTCCAAGCGCAGGAGCTGAGAAATGGAACTCGTGACGGCTTACCTATGTTAGGACAATGGGGATCCCAAACCTGCTCACGAGCCTCGGATATTGTTGATTATCTCGGATGCGCACTTACAGTATGCCGCGTATTTGCAAGGGCGTTGCATAATTGTCGACGAGTCATCAAGGTTTCAAGGCTCCAGGTGTCAGACTCTTCTACCTCATTTTAGCGCCCGCCTGCAACCCGGTAGCCTCATGTCGTTAGCAAAGTTGGAAGGCACGAATGAAAGGATGCTGCTACTGCTGGACTATTCAGCAAAATCAAAGGCTGGCGCGGTCAGCATCAAATCTTAGGATTAGCATCAGCTGCAGACACGGGTTCTCTTCAGTTACCAATCTTTTGGAAAATTCTACCCAGATCCTACACAAGGGTCATAGCTATTGCGGGGTGCAGTAGGATACCGAGAGTCCGATTCTCCGGATTGCTTGACAAGTTGCACAAGCACTACGGAGTATTGCGAAAGACACCGTTACTTGGCAGAGTCCAATTTCGGCTGCATGAAGTTCAGACGAAACAGTTGGCAGTTGGCGAAGACGCAAGAGTTGGCGTGCTGGCCCAGTGATGATGGTGCCAATCTCTCCCGGGAGGCTAATTTAGGGAGGAAAGGTGGCGAGAATCACCAACTTCGGGCCAATTTGCCTTCACCCCCGCTTTTGACAGGACGGAGAAAGAGTTTTGTGCCAATCAAAGTGAGACGTGCTGTAATAATAACCTGAGAGCAAAGGATACTGTTGCTTCAAGCTTGTACCAAAATTTGCTCTGGCAACGAAAGCTTATCCGGTTTGGATTGACAAGGTTGCGCAGCAGCTGATACTCTTCTTCAAAGGGACTCGAAGGCAAAAACTGAGAAGCTTGTATACAATCTACAATCTACTGATAACGCTTGTGAAGCTCGTGCATTGGAATGCAGCATGATGCATTCGGCGAAACGCATTGATGCGACAAGCAAAGAGGCACATCAATTGCATCATCCTGTTCGAGGTACTTTGGACGAGCTCCGCTGATTAGGGCAGCTGATGATGATTGGAACCAGTTCATGGGGGTTGGAAGAATCGCCCACGGTAATTGCCCAGGCTAATACCGAACTCTGGACTGGCGACTGATGATGATGCAGCAGTACAGCTCGCGAAACGCCTTGGTTGTTAGAGACGTCTGCACGCCCCAACAAAACACTCCGAATCAAGAAATCTTGTGAAAACTTATTATTTGCTGTGTGCTGGTTTTCTTCTCGGCCTTTCAGCGGGATTGTAAACAAACCCTAGAGCCCATCTTCATAGACAAAGCATCGGATGAAGACTCGATTTCGTAAGGTAGTTTTGCGAGGATATTTCCAGCTCGCTCTCCAGTTTCTACCCCACGAAATGCTCGGGGGCGGACGCAGGACAAGCTGCAGCTTGCCTTTAGCCTCTTCTTCTGATGGTTGCATAATGAATATTTTGTAGTTAGCCGCTTGGTAGTGGAAGAGGCCCCTGCTTTGCTTCTGAGTCGGTTACGGCTTGTGCTAAGGGCATCCTCGGGGTTTTCAAAATAGCGCGGCACACCAGTTATTTTTCTGGCTCACTGATCATGTTCGAGGTGCCTGATCATGATCTCCAGAGATATAGAAGCCTGCACTTGCCTCTTTCTTCATTCCTTCATCATCAAAGCATGGGCCTGATACAATTCAACATCCTTTTGCCTTTCATTGTTTCAATATTCTACATACCTCCATGTCATCAATAGTCAACAGCACGCCTTTCCTTGCGTGATCATTACTCATACCTTCCTTCACCTCGCTACTTATACTTCGACATCGCCTTCTGTGCTGCCTCCATCCAGGATTCTTCATCCACCTATCGTCAGAGACTTGACATCCACCCAACACTCCCACAGACGACCTGCTTCACCCACTTTCTCTAATACCGTCATCATCCATTCTCCCAACAAACGCACTTCGACATGGAATTGACCTGTTTCCTCGACTATTGTCTTGCTTGTGACAAGCAAACAGCTGGCGAAACATACTGCTCCCAAAACTGCCGCCTCGCAGACATCGAGACGTCCTCGACTTGGTCCGGAACGACCTTGCCATCAAGAGCTGGCCCATCCCCAACATGTACCTCATCCGACTCGAACCAAGGATCAGGCTTCTACCTGTCCCCCGCCATAAACTTTGCTGCCTACAAATCACCAATCCCCTCCACCTCGCAGACAACGAGTCAACCAGCATCCCCTCCATCTTCCTACTTCCCGACGCATACTTCAAGCCAAGTCGCCGCCACAAAGACCTTATCACCCTCATCATCCCGCTCCTCACTCAGCTCTACATCAAGCGTCTCATCACACACCGGCTCCCTTTCAGAACAAGCTCGCACGGAGCTTCGTGGCTACACAGATGCATTTGATAGCACAAGAAACTGGAGAAGACGAATGACTTGGTCATAGCCAGCACATCCTCAGACGCATTTCCGCATTACGAATCCGCATTACGATCTCCACCACTCCATGTGCCAGCTCACATCTCCCCTTTATCGGCACTCTCACACCAGTCTACGTTTTCAGCATAGCAGTCGGCGGCCTTCTTTATACCAAAAGCAAGCAACAATTTATCCAGCATTAAAATTTGTACCAATTAGACGTCGAACGGGCCGATGGCGTCATTCCATCACCCCATATTTCATTGTCTACGGATATTTACGGAGGAGTTTTGGGCAGGGAGGCAGGGAGGACAGGTACCAATAAACATCCAATCAGCATTGGAGACATGGACCACGTCAGGAGTTTTCACACATCAGTCCTGGAGGCAAGAGATTGGGCAGTGAAACGCACATCTCCATTTTTATCATTTTTCATAGGCGTAACCATCATAGATCAACGCTATACATCAAACCAGTCAAAAGCTTCCAAAGATCTTAGACATTAACCAGCTCAATTACTTCATCACTTGCCCCACATTTACCGCTCGCAGGTACACCAATAATTACACGCAACGTGGGCATCCCTTCATTGGACATCACTCCTATTCGCCTCTATCGCAACAACCCAGACCCACAATCCAGGCTGTACGGAGTATCAAACACTCAGACCCTCTACGGATAGAAACGGCCGCTCCCACAATCAAGCCGAAACAAGAGAGTCCAACAATCCGATTCCCGCCTGCCCTTGCAAATCTCCTTCCAAATAATCCCCGTAGTCCTAAGTATCTACTACCCTCGCCCTAACCCCACCTAAACGCTGTTGAGTTTGTAGCTACTGCAAAGCACGACGGCGTGGCGAACCAACGAATGCTTTTTAAGAATTTGCAAAGACGAAGATCACCCCACGCCTTACCAGATGTTGATAAGCGCGCAGCCACTCCACAGATTGCGCCTCAAGGATGTTCGAGATCTGTGGGGGTGGAGCGGGAAGCTGGTGGGTATCTTGGAGAGTGGGTTGGTGCGGATCTTGTGCAGGGGTTTTACTTTGCATTGGGAAGTACCTTGACTTTGGTGGTGGGTTTGAAGTTTGCGTTGGAGAGAGTTCGGAGGTGGGGGGGAGTTTGTAGGAGGTTTCTCTGACTCTTTGTTTGGTTTGGGTTGAGTGCTGTGATGCTCTCCTACTATGACTGTAGAGTAAGGTACTCGAGGATCGGTTCAGCCAAATTGTGCTGGCTGGGCTGAACAATTCCAAACCCTTCAGAGTCTCCATCTCCAACTCACAGATCTATACTTTCCTGCAGGGTCCACCAAACACCACTTCCTGCCTCAGGCCTCCCTCCCGCTCTCACAAGCCTTTTCTGTCTTCGCACGTAAAAACTCTCCTAGTCCACATTGCCCTGCCTCGCAACCTCCTCGCACCCCCATCCGACACCCCCTGTCCGCCCTACGCAAATTCTCCACAAAACACTCGCTAACAAAGGCGTGCCTCGATGCGGAGGCTTCTCCTGCTTCATCCCACTATCGCCAACCTTGTTGACAACGTCCGAGCGTATGATTGGTAGAACGTCAGCGAAGTGGATTCGCTAGTGCATTTTGCAAGACCTAAAGCGTCATGAGATTTTACTGTTATAGGCTACGATAGGCTACGGATTTAGAGACGTGATCGTTCTTGCGAGAGGCGTAGGCGAGATGGCATATAGTCATGGTATCGATCTTCCCTTCGTTCGTGAGGTTATCTATCTATCTCATCTCATCTGATCTGATCTGATCTGGTCTTTAATCTGATCTAGCTGAAAATCTACGGCTGTAGCGGCAGAGTGATGGATCGAGGCTGCTTCCTTGAAAAAATAATTACCTCCTGTAACAGTTGGGAATGCAACAGCGCCTGGCTGGGATACTGGAACCGGAGCAAGCACCGTGAAGGATTAAACTCGTGACGAATAGTTTACCAATTGTGCATAAATACAGAGTACCGCTGGTGGATCTCTAGATATGAGTGTCTCAGACCGGACTACGCTCCGCGACTAGGGACGTCATGCATGCAGGTATCACATGTTGGTTGCATTTTTTGCATTCCTGGGTCATTGGAAATGTTCAGGGGTTCGACAATCGTTTATGCCTGTGTGAGGGATCTATCAATACGAGTCTATGCCAAGCACCATCTCTGTATCCAAGATGAGTACGATTTGACTGGGTTAGAGGCTCCTCGCCGAGCGGCCCCCTCCATGAACGCTATCCAAAACAAAGGTCGTTATCTAAAGCATCATACTCCTGCGCCTACTCGCTGCACGTTCCCCTCTTCCCATTGCCAACTCCTCGCCACCAGCATTAGGTTCGATCACGCTCCGAGCGCGTGAGAGTGACGGTCCGCCTGCTTGCTCTGAGTTCTCCTCGTGCATCCCATAAAGCATGCTCTCCCTTCGCCTATCGCCGCGTCGAGATACTATAATGGAGCCCTTTCCTTGTCGTTCGGAGGCTGAAGGTACACTGGAATGTCGCCGTGAAGATCGAGTTGGCATTGTAGGCTCCTCTATGGCTTCGTCGGATCTCCCATCGGCTGGAGAGCTGCCAGTGAAGTCGTAGATGCTGAGCCTCTCCACCTTCGCGCGAATCTCTTCTTCCCTTTTGTCTGCATGGTTAGGTATCCCTTCTTCCTGTCTTTTGGACTTGTGGCTCCCAGCTGTGAGTGCTGCGATTGCCGATGAAGCGCCAGACGGTGGCTTTGCCCGGTCATCTGCATCAACGTTACGGGCAGGCACTATCGTACGCCGTCGTCGTTCAGTGATGACATTGCTGGATAGGTCCGCTGCTGTTCCTGCCGTTTTATTGACGAGCGGACTAGTTGGTTCCTCTCTCGTCCTTTGGCTTTCTTGCGGGTCTTTCGTCTTCCAAAAGGGCAGTGCATCTATGCTCTCTTCTTGCTTGATGACCATTGAGCCCGAAGTCTCCCTCTCCACTCTCGCTTGGCGCGCTCGCTCCTCAGCTCCCACAGCATCAATGAGCTCTGCCGTCGGGCGACGCATCTTATCTCTGAGGTTCGGTTGCGCATAGTTGACACTGCCTCGAGGTCGTCTAGATGCGCGGCCAAATGATCCTGTACCTGTGTCCGGTCCAAGATCTGCAGGCGGTGGGGTATCCTGCGATGCAGGGCGAGGCGCTGAAGGCTCTGACGCAAGGGGTGAGAAGAAATCGTTGAGTAGAGGCGCAGGAGTCTCTGGAGGAGGTTCGGCTGGCTTTACCACCTCCGTACCAGCTATTTCAGGTGCTTGGACTTTAGTAGAAGTGAGCCGCTTGGAAGGTTGAGCCTTGTCCTTCAGTCGATTTCGCTCTCGAACGAGTTTTGCTAAGTCGTCTTTAGCTCCTGCAACTTTGTCTTTGCTATTGCCTTTCAGCTTGACCGGCGAATTCACCGGATCAGCATTGACGCTCTCTACACTATTGTTAGATGGGAACACGTTATAACGAGTTTACGAAGCAACTCACTTGGTCCCAGAACTTTTCGATTCGTAGTGTTTGGCATGGCACCCACATCAATTGATTTATCTCTGCGCGACTGTATGTTCGCAGCGGTGTTTTGAGATACCCTCTCGTTGACTAGCTTGCTCGTTTTGCTTGGGTTTGGCTTCGTGGTATTGGTCTCACTCAGGCGTGATTCTGAAGCCTTGCGACTGAATTGGAAAGCAATTTTTTCCTCATCCTCGGATCTGCGAGGCTGGTCTTCCTCGTCGCGCACATGCAATTTCCGCTTTGCTCCAGACTTCAAGGGCTGGTCTATCGTCGCTGTTGGGTCTTTCTGTGTTGCTTCCTGACTCGGCTTTGCGTTTGAGTTCCGATCTTCTGCATCTCTGTGGTGAGAGCTCTCGCGTCTCTTCTTCCGAGTCTCAAGGTTGGCAGACAGCATTGGCTGCACTTCATCGGCGTTTCCAGATGGTCCTTCAACTTCTGGCTTCTCATTGCTAGAATCGAATTTGATGGGGTCGCCATCCTCGAAGTGAGCTACCGGTGGTGGTCCAAGGTCCGGGGAATCGGTAATGTTTGCTGGGTCTGCGAGATTGTCATACAACTCTCCCGCGCTATGGGGGCATCAGCAAATGCTTTTTATACATAGAATGAAGGACCTACTCCAATGTTCGCCGTGGGTAGTATTTGTCCTCGACAATAGGTGGCAGTCGACCGTCCGCACCCCCAGTGACCTCCGAGAGAGTAAGAGCATTCTTCCAATTTTTTTGGTCTGGAGATCGTTTTGGAGAAGCTGGGCAGATTGATTTCCTCTTCTGCGATCGCTGGCTTTCGACATTGTCCTGTACCTTCCCAAGCTCTTGTACCAATCCTCCCAGCTCCGTCAACTTCGCCTCGAGTTTGGCCCTGACGCGGTCCACATTGTTCTGTACCGCTCGGCTCGTATTCTTTTCCACCTCATAGTGTAGCCTGATTATCTGTTCTCGAAGAGAGACATTCTCGGACAGTAGTCGGGAGACCTCGCTTTCCAGGTTTCGTATGCGAAGTGATTGCGTGGAATTGGCCCTGTTCAACGATGAGTCAAATCCACACAGTAAATAAGAGCTATCCACCTGGCGATCTCTCGATTCTGTCGGACAAAGCGTCTTTTTACTGCCGGCCGTCAGCACACATCCGAATCGAAGTGTCCTGTAGACGTACGGGCATCTATTGACTCGACAGCAGGCTGTGGGGGTTCATTGAGTCGAGCCATGTGCCGCAATCACATATTGGAAGTAGCTTTCAGCAGGGCGAATGAAAGCGGCGTGGGGGGTCTTGAAGCCCAGTCTATTGGTATGATTGCAATGAGCTTGATCTGCTCGTGAAGTAGGCTGCTCAATGGTCTTCGAAATAAAGTAAACAAAGCCGGTAGCAACCCGAAGTTCTTCCGCCCTAGCGCAATACTAGTACAGGTCTGAGCGAATCAGCGGGAAGGGCACAGGTTCACAGCTTCACATTCGGTAAATCTTGCTCTATATTTCTTGTGTAGAACTGCCAATTTGATAGGGAATTAGATCTATTACAATTCCGAGCTACCACGACCAGTTTCGAGCCCCATCAGCGAAGACAAGCCCGCATCCATAGCCATGTCTTACCAAAATCGCCCCTTCAATTCTACCCTTCGACACCCTTCGATGGGCGGCTCGCAAGCTTCCTCAGGGCAGTCTCCGATGCTGGTGGCCAGGATCAATGAGAAGAAGGCAGAGCTAGAGAACTTGAAACAATTGCGCGATCTCAGTGGGGGACTTGCGGCCCAAATGCAAGCACTGGAGGAGAAGCTGTCTACGTTGTCAGATGGCACAGAAGGTTCGCGTTGCGAGACTACACGGATCTCTCTTGATACTGATTGTCATTCGATCAGCTGTGGCAGCAGTGCTGTCTAATTGGCACAACGTCCTACGGGCCATCAATATGGCGTCGAGTACGTCCTGCGGTCTTTACGATTCGGTATTATGTGTACTGATCTCGGATTCTAGTGAGGGTGCCAAAGTCGAGTTCAGAAGACCAAGACGGCAAAATAGAAGAAAAGCCCGGGACCGAGGTTCCTCTCCCTCAAACCTTGGTCCGAATACCCATCGAGAACGAAGAGGACACAGGGAAGAGGATTTCAGGTTGAGGGATTGGACCGTGAGCCACATCACGCATTCAAGCAAATAGGAAGCAAGGACGAGGCATGTTCGTAAAGACTTGGATCCTAGCAGGGGAGCGGTTTTTGGAAAGGTGGTCTCAGGGGAAATGCTCCTGGATTACACTCATATGCAGCGACTTGCAATCGACCGACACGGCCCATAAGGACGAATCCTTCATCATCTCAGGCGAACGCTTCTCGCCATGAGCCTTTCGTCACTGTGGTGCCCATCAATTCCTAGCGCAAACGCGCTTCGCGTAACAGAGAACCACGCTAAGTCTCGGGCCGGTTGCCATGCTTGCCTCCATGTAAACAGCCTGCAACCCTTCAACCTCGCGCACTGCTAGCCTTGTCCAAGATACAATAGCATTGGTTCTAAATGAAACTAAAGAACACTCTGTCGCTTCGTCCCAGATAATTCAACAAACCTCATCGGCGATTGCAGCATCTTTGACTTTGCCGACCGCCATGCCTCGCGTCACTCGCGCTCGCGCGGCGGAAATCCAGGAGGAATCCGACCTCGCAGCTTCTACACCTCTACCTTTCACACCAACAAGAGGGCGTGCTCCGCTTGGCGAAACATCGAATAACAAAGTGAAAGAACCAGAGCTGGTCAACACATCAGAAGAAAAGATGGTGCCTGCCAAGAAAATAAAGGGAAAGAAAGGAAACAGCACTAAGAAAGCATCCAAGCAAAAGAAAGAGAAGAATGGAGAGCCGGGTATGGAAGTGCTGGAAGATGGCAATGAGAGCACAACTAGCTCCGCGGTCGAAGAGGCTTGTAAGGATCTATTGAAGGATAACCCTGGTCTGTCCCCACAATGCAGTGATCTACCGCTTTGCTCCTTCACTAACGGCCTCCACAAAAAACAGACAATCAGCAGACCATTGTTGGTGACCAATTACAGCAAACGCCACCATCCGCCGCCGTCAACACCGCTAGCCAACAACTATCCCCCAAAGCTAGTACACCTTACTTCAGTCCGGAGATACACAAAGCTGATGAACTCGCTACCACTGATACTACCCAAGACAACGAGGATTCGTTCGTTGTAAAGATTGAAACACGCACACCAGCGAAGATGACGAGCAATGAAGGAATGGACACGCAGCCAGCTGTTGAGAGCAAGGACTATTCATTTATTGAGCAGATCGAATCGCACTCTCCAAACAAGCGCATCTCGCGAATCGAGGACTCTGTTGAAGCTTTAGATGCGCTCGAAGAAGAAATTGAGAAGGTTGGCGAGCTGATCCCAACGACTACAAATAACCTCCAGTCCCCTGTCAAGACCAAGGAGCAGGTTTTAGCACCCTCAAAGGCTCCAGAGAAGAAGCCTAGCGGCTCTTTGAGGCTCAAGAATAGCGCAGCCATTGCACCGAAATCTTTGGCCAAACATTCAAGCACAAATGTCCGATCAGCTACGTCAAGGCCATCGATCCAGCATGCAGCGAAGAAAGTCACTGTCCCAAAGAACAGTCTTTCTCAAGAGAAGCCTGAGGCTGATTATAAGAGCCCAGCGCCTGTCGGTGCAGCAGGTGTCCCAGCACCTTCGGCCTTAGGGAAGAAGCGTGTCAACTCTGTACACAAACCTCCTTTCCAACCAACGAAATCCACCAAGCCGCCGACCCGTGCGTCTTTCGAATTACCGGGTGACGCAATCTCCCGTAAGCTGAAAGAGCAGCGAGAGGAGAGACAGAAGCATGAGGAAGAGGAGAAGAATAAGCAACGCGTTTTCAAAGCGCGACCTGTCCGCCTCAGCCATGCTCCAGAGGTCAAACTCACTGCGGCTGCCAAGCTGCGTCTCAGTATGGCGAAGGGCGTACCTGCCCCTGCCATTGTCACCACGTCCACGCAGGGTGCACCGAATGCTAAGCCTGGGCTGCCAGCTGGGTCAATGGCTCCTAGGGATGGGAACAAACGCCTCTCTACCCTTACAGTTGCCAAGCGTAACATCTTGAAAGCTGCAGCCAATTCTTCTGCTCGCGTCACCCGTGGTCCGTCTTTCGGCGCCTCTACCGCGTCCTGCAACCCAAGTGCATCAGGCGCCCCACGTCCAGCTCCCACCGCCGCGGACCTCGCTCATCAGAAGGTCAAAGGCAAGGAGGTCTTCGGGAGGACTAAAGTCGAGATTCAAGAACGTGAGAAAGCGAAGAAGGACAAGGAAGAAGCGGCCAAGAAGGCACGCTTCGACGCTGCGGAGCGAGGCAGGATAGCTAGTAGGGAATGGGCCGGAAAGCAGAAAGCCAGGAAGATGGAAGCTGAGAGGGCAAAGGAGATCGCTGCCTGAGTAAGAGTTTGCGATCTGTACAAAGAATGAATGATGAAAGCGAGCGGCATTGGCGGGGTATGGAGAGTATCATGCATTCAACTATGAAGCGGGTGTCCTAGGACCGGCAGGAGTACTGGATATTCTCTTTGTGTCTGGATAAGGTCGACTTGTATTCAAACATACTTCTAGTCCAGTCAGTCAAATTGAACATTTGTACCAACAATAACAAGTCTACCTGGTCTTAGCGGGTGATGAAAGACCCCAATTTATTTTGGGTTATATCATGGCAACCTTTGGCTTCACTCGAGATATTTTGGCTCATGAAGTGTCTAGAAGACATCTCTCTATCAATTCACCGCTAAAAGTATTTTCTCAAATCGCTTCGTTGTAAATTTAGAGAGGTTTCTACCTAGGGCGAAAAGGCCGTCTTTTATCACCCGCGAGCTGGTCTTTGCACTAGCTGAAAGCCAGGTACGGCATACCATAGTTCTAGCGACCTTTTGTAGTAGAGACCAAGAATCGCAAAGCAAATATCGAATTTGTAGAATTTACGACCTACAAACCTAAGTAAGGCCTCAATATCTTGCATTCAGCAAATCATTGAGCGAACTAATCAGCAACCTAGATTCACGTAGCTGGAACCACTCCACTTTGTTGGGGCGAGCAGCGTCGCAATTACTCGTAGGAGCGGTCCGCGCACTTAGCCACAATGTGCCCAGAAGCCGTACCAATGCCCCCAGGAAGCAGTAAGGTGGGCTTTCTTGGAAGTCGACTCTGTATCATGAACATTGGACTACTGGCGGTAAGCCCACTATGAGTTACCATAGCCCTGCGAGCTCGGCGCTTCCACGTTTCAGTGAATCTCGCCACAAATGTTGAAACCCAACATACAATAATACCGTTGATGTTTGGGATTGGAATCCACACAGCCAAGAGAGACGAGCCTCAGCGCTTCCAGCGCCAATAGATACAGAGCAATGGCAACCAGAATTGGCCCCTTCCCTCTTCCTCTGAAGTCAGCTTTGACCGACATGAAACATTTAGTTGCACATCCAAGAACATGAGCCTATCACCTCTCACCAATCCTATGTCTGCCTCCATAGGCAATGTGTCACAGCTTGAGACGAGACGCGCTATCACTTCTCCTTCTTTCGACTTGTTTCCCTTTGAGCCAAAGTTCCCCACGTGCTAAGCCTCTCAACATGGCTTTGGGCTCGCTATTATGTACACATCCTGTGGAGATGGAGCCAAGATCAAGGCTCAGAGCCTCGGTGCCACGGCCCATTGCGGTGCTGTCGTACGTTGGCAGACCATTCAGGCCTGAGCCTGCTTGTTGCTTTCATGTTGATCCTCAAAGACATGGGAATTGAAGCCCCTCTCACGCCAAAAAAACCAATCCTACGTTAAGGAGATGGCTGTGTCCGCTTCGAAACAATAACCTTGAGGAGGCTCATCCCTCCTCCTGATGCGTACGGCAGTGCCTCGTCGAGGATACTTCAGGTAATAAATATAAACCCTTCTCTTTCTTGTCTCTAGCAGAGCAACCATTAAAGTATTGTATTCTAAGCATCTTAAGCATCTCTAATTGTATCTGAACATTTCCATCCCGTGTCTATCTGCTGGTCAGAAACCAGGATTACCTGCTGCCGACCATGAGAAATCCTGTTATCTGCCTCCTTGCCCTAGGAGGCCTCCTACAGTATTCCGTGTCGTTGCCACAAACTCCAGCTCCAGCTGGTAGTCTAGATTTTGAAGAAAATGCCAGACAGGAGAACATGCGAAATGCGCCTACGTTGTCACAAATTTCGGCCCCAGCTGCCCCAGCTCCACAGGCTTCGACTCCAGCTGCTTCGGCTCCAGAGACCTTGCCTTCAGTCTCAGCAAGCATTCCAAATGTTGCAGAAGATGACATACAAAAGAACATGATGAGATGCACGGTTTTCGATCCACCAGACCATGATACCTCTGTCAACCAGTGCCAAAACGTCTGCGGTGATGCCGTGGCCAAACAGGTAGCAGCCGGCAACACGAGTTCAATAAGCTGCATCGCTTTTGGTATTCCAATCCAATGGGAAAAATTCGACAGTATGTGACTTCCCTAAATATTCAATCTTAATCATTGCGGCAATAGCGCCAACCCCTCAACTCTGGAGCTCTCTCCTAGATCCAACTGTTTTTTTTCGTTAGGCAAGACCAAGGTTGCAGGGGCCAATTGTTCATGCAACAATGCTTTCATCGATGAATTGGCGACCGACTTTCTTGATGCATTGCCAATAATCGCAGAGGTGTTTCGAATTCCATCATGACCATTTGTGCCAGTCGCTTACTTTCCAATTAGATTGGATGCACTATCCTCATGGGAGCATTCAGTCTAGTAGTTGAGGTTGGCGCGTTAGCGATTCCAGGAGTTGGCGAGGCCATTGACGGCGGAATGAGTAAGTCAGATTAGGCTGAAGCAGAACCCAGTCCACAAATCCGTGCAGACGTTAACCTTCAGCAGTTGCGGGCATTGAAGCCGCGAAACTAGCCGCTTACTCCTACAACGCAGGAGAAGCAGGGCTCGGCGCATTCTCAAACTGGGCGAATCCATGCGGCAATACTTCTGACGTTCCTAAAAACCTCACAACCGTTTTCAACATCTTGAACGCCGCGAATCCCGCTGTACTGCCGAAGGGAGGGCTCAACATTCCCAAGGGCCTGACAAAGGGTGGCGGTAAGCCTGGCGACAAGGGCGCTCCGAATCCATCAAATCCGAATCCACCAAATCGTAATCCGCCGAAGGATGACCCACCAAAGGAGAAAGAACCGAAGAAGACCGACCGAGCACCCCCGAAAAAGACAGATCCGCCGAGAACTAATGACCGGTCAAGGACAACAGATATGCCACAGGCTTCGTCAAACCAGGCGTGCTCATTGCAGAAGCGTGCACCTGGCGGCAATAACAGTAAGTTTCCTCACCAAGTTCTCGAGACACAATACTGCGCTTCGCGAGTGACAAAGACTAATGCGCCTCAATACAGATAACCAGGGTTGTAACGATCAACCAATCACCTCGATATATACATCAAGATCGACTATCAAGACGATTACAGAAACGTGTACAGGTTCAAAATACGCTCAGGCTTGCTACCACTATTATTCTGCGATTAAGAATTACGGAGCAGCGAGCACCTTTACATGCTCTGATTCAATCGATCGGGCGCCAGGTATCGCAACTGGCGACTGGACTAAACAGCACAAGGACAAAACTTGGCAGTCCTACACTCAGGCCAACTACAATTTTGGGGGCACAATGAAACCGCCTAGATGCCAGGCGGATGAGTACCCCCCAGCTTATTTCATGCCACAAGACACGAAGCAACAAGGACTCGGTCAGATTGTCCGATGGCTTCCCGGTTCTGTAAATGGCGGCGCGGCAAATACTCAATGGGCAGGGTTCTGTGGCGACAATGATGGCGGCAAGGGCAATGGCCAATTGTACCGCAACGACCATAAGAGTGGGAAGGAAGGCGAGGTCAATAAAGATTTGGTCTCACTAGTAAGGCCCGGCACGACAGTCTCAAATAAAGTTGGTGACAAATTCACGACAACGGTCAGCTTTGAGGCCGTCTATCAGCGAGCAGTATTTGAAATGCATTTCGACGGGACGTGGGATGATACTCCGTCTGAGAAGAACGACTGGGGCCTTTCAGAGAACCCATGCTGGCCGCAAGACATCGTCACGGATGATCCTGGTTATGCGTTATTGACAGATGACAAATGGTACACAACCCGCAAGTCTCAGCCTCAGGTCGACCTAAGAGCATCATACTCAATGTCTCCGCCAGCCGACCTAAAAGCGAAGGCAGACAAACTGCGATGGCAGAAGCGGCCTGCTTCCCCCAACGACAACGGCCCTAGTAAGCAAAAACCAAAGACGAACCCGCCGTCCAAGCGAGCTCTAGAGATTATGGAAGATGGCTTCGCGATCCGTGACGCCAATACAACGCGCAGGCTTACGGACGAAGAGGTCAAGCGAGACGTTGAGGTGATTCAGTGTGCCGATCGTACTTGCTTCAACGAGCGCAGAGCCTTGGGCGACGAAGATGAAGCCATCATCATCCCTGGAGGGGGCCCGTCAATGACCCCGCCTACAAATATCGATAGTGTTCCCACCATTGCTCCTAGAGGGGCCACGACTCTAGAGATCAGGGCCAACAAGCGTAGAGCGGCCTCCCCAGAGCTCCCCGTGGCGACTGGGGCAGCGCCCCAACATGTCTTTTGCAATCCAAGCGATCAAGGAATTAGAAGACGATCAGAAGAGAGTGGAGCAATGGGACTGGCGTAACAGTGTCACTTGTATGGCAAACGGAATTTCTATTATTCAGGATTGCGTAGCTTCGGAGAATTACAAAGGTGTTCTGCATTGGTACTGGCGCTGGCGATTGCCAGTAAGGTTTGATTTGGTTTCAGTTGCATAGCGACGGCGTCTCTGTTGGCATCGCCTCGGCCTCTGTATGATCACGCTGGAATATCCATCTTTTCGCCCATCCCAATCCACGTATTCCCAGAACTTTCACTTTCAAATCAAATGTAACTATTTCATACTCAGATGTACTCGTACGCCTAAAACATACTTACTTTATCATTTCGAGAACTTTCAGGAAACGAGCTCGTGAAAACTAAGTCGAAGACCTCAAGACTAATTGAGTGCGCTCAGCCATTTTAAGACTTTCATATAACAGTTAGGAATGCGAATGCCCCTGGGGTTCAATGTATGGCACTAGCACCAGATCTCCTCCCACGCCTCCGCCACTTTCTTCATACACTCTTCTTTCCTGTAGCTCTCCGAACCCCAGCCACATTCACGGTAGATTTCCTTCAACCTACCTATATCGACGTCAGGAGGAAATAATTTAGCCATTATCACATCTGTGGCCTTGGTGGGAATATGCACAGGACGTTAGATGGGGTATTCTGCACGGATGTAACGATGTGTCTCGGATCACGTACCACTTCAAAAGATCTGTACTGCTGATTCAGCATCTCGAAGAAATCTTTGACACTGTATGTTGCGTAGCACCGCCAGGTCTCTTCCTTGTTCTCGAAACTGCGTATGTTCTATAAAATCGAGCATCAGCTTCGATATTTCCTTGGAAGACACGTTTCAAAAGACCAAACAAGAAGACGAATGGCACCCACCTGCGATAATTCCGTGTAAACCCTCGGACCAATCTGGAAATCACAAATCGTAATCGTGCCCCGTTCCGTATCAAGCAATATGTAATACCCATCTCTCCCCCCACTCGTTTGCGCCAGAGTCACCACATGCGACGGCACACTCGTGGCTTCCGCCATAGGGTCAGCAATATCAGGACTAGGCTTGCTGACAACTGTAATTTGCTTTTTGAAATCTTGCCCATTGTAGTCTACAGCTGAAGTCTTTTCGTAGATCTGATAGGGATCGAATTCATCGTCTCGCCGGATAAAGGGCATATGCTGGATAAGATCTATGACCGTGTCATTCTTTTTTAGGAATGCGAGATATTGGGGAGTTATGTCAGGCCAGCCGCCTGGTGGGGGGTATTTCATTGCGGAGGAAGGGAGATGCAGTTTGACGAGGAACTCGTAGAAGGAGGTGAGTTCAGAGATGAATTCGTCGCGAGAGTACACTGTTGATTGGTTGTTGCTCATAATGCCAGGTTTAGGGAAGTTGCTGATTTATAAATTATCAATGGTTGTTGGTCGAGAGAAAAAATCTGCTACACGTCGTATTGTGTTAGGAAAAGAGTCTCAGTAAAAGCAATCAATCCACATACCAGAATTATTATCTTACCACGTTTCAGTGAAGATGCAATTGTTTTTGATATAGCCAGCAGCTAAAGCGGCGCTTGCGCTAGGCTCGATCGGGGGTGTTGTCAGCAAGATCTCTTCTGGAGCACGTATAATCATTAGGTTTTCCCTGTCCGATTGCCCCCATCCTTCACATACCACCACGATTTGAAACGTCCAATCATAACAAGCTTAATGGCCACCACTAATAGCAAGTGTCTAGGGCTGCAACGAGTGCTGAAAGCCTCAAGATCTGCGATTCGTGTTGTCAATTCAGGCTATCTCAGCATTATTCTGAAGCCTTGAAAGAAACGGCCACTCGCATTTTGATTCGTACTGTAGTGGACTGTAGTGATTGTTGAATCAGTCGTAAAGTGTATGGGATCCACGGCTGGCTGAATCGAACCAGTCAGATTCCAACGCCATAGTATATGTTCTATCATGGCTTGCCATTACAGCTGGCCTCCAGCTGAGGACCGTATTAAGCTCTTGATTGTCGCCGACGTAGACGAGGGTAATCGGCTCACGTACGAGCTTTCTGCTCATTCCGTCGAAGATGCTCCTGCGTACGATGCTATCTCATGTGCTTGGGGCAGATAACGGACATTATCTACCAATTACACTTCATGTCTATAGATTACTTCTTCAGCTCCATATACGTGCAACCTTCACCAAGACATGGATCGACGCAATGTGCATCATCCAGAGGGACGAAGTCAAAAAGGCACATCAAGCGGGTCGCATGCATGAAATCTTTGCAGACGCTTGGGAGGTGCTTGTCTGGCCTGTGAAAGCAAAAGACAATAGTGATCTCGCAATGAAGGGCATTCTAATCCAATGGAAACATGCCCGAGTTGCGCCCAAATTGATCACGGTCCCCAAATCGCCCATGCAAAACCCGGCCCAGATCACGTCCAACATAACAGCCATAGCTGTTTTGATTCGATTTTAGAGATTCTTCCCGACCTAGCGCTCGTCCGCGCTTGTAATCGTAGCTCTTTCATGGCGTCAGGTCTTACCGAAAATGCCTGGTCAGCCTTGTCTATTGCCGAGTAGCCTTGCGGACACCCAGTATCAGCCGCCCTCAAAAAAGTTTGCAGGAAAGATCCTGAGAATTCAGATAAACACTGAAAGACTTCCTCCTGAACTTTTGCTTCTGTCTCATCAAAGTTTTAGTGCTGAATCATCAAAGCGAAGCATATCAGCCTTGACACATCCGCGGCGGCTTAAAATTTTCTTCCAAAGGTATTCGGATTTGAGTTCCACAGCCCTCTTCTCTCCGCCTGCTGAAGTCTGAATGGAACCGAAGCCAAAGCTCACGATTACGGCAATCTACCAATTTGTGGGTGGCAGGATCCTGAGGACAAGGTGGTAAAACTCGCCCAACTTCTTGTGATCGAGTCTGAATCCAAGGCTTAGGCAACGGCCAGTCAGAGGAGTGTAGAAGTTTAGCAGTGCCCAATGCAGCATCTGAGTCCCACTGCTGACTCTCGTCGCCCAGAAACGCCTCCTGATTTTCTCTGAATGTGGGGGTCAAGGAATCATAGATCTTGTGAGGTAAGACCGTGGCGGTATCCTGGTACAGATCATTGACGAGCTCCATATCAGCTTTGTCTTCGCCTGCCATTCCTACCTTCTCCAACCAGCCATAGTCATGGACGGAAGGCTGAATAAGCATGACCTGAGAGTTTAATTTCGGCGGGGTTTCCCAATAAGATCGTGGCATTGCTACGGGTGTTGGGGGCAAGAAAAAGAGCTCCTCCATGGCTGCAAGGACTGCGGAGTCTGAGTCGAGGTGGAGCACTCGATCGTATTCACTTTGGTTGAAGGCGAGGAGCTTCGTGAAGCTTTCGGCCCAGGTCTCTGATCTGGGCGTCAGTCCAAAGTATTAAGGGATCATGACTGGGCTTCACTTGCCGTGTAGTATATCTCTGCGCTGGACTTCAATGGGTTTCAATCTCGCACCACACTCGTCGCGCGCCTTGTGTAAAAGTTTGCTGCCGACAGTTTTACCATCTGGGTTCATGTGCGATGGATACATGAGAAGGCGATCAGCCTTGCTGCCGAGGGTATGCAGACGCTCAATTAGCATCACTGAATTTCAGAGGTACGGGCTTGTAGTCACGTATTGGACTACACAAATCTAGACCAGTCAATGTCGTCATGGTAGACGTTTTTGGAAGCTTCTGGCGTGAGACTGTTGAGATTTTCTCGTAGCAACTGGAAATCTCCAAAAGCCAAGAAGGTGAGATAGGAATAAGAGCAGTGCCAAAAAGATGATTGAAGCATGAAAGCGCGATGTTTGCAGCATTTTGGGATGGAGGAGAAGCTTCGGACGCGGGAATTATGCGTGGTTGGAATGCTGCTATCCCAGCGGCACTCATCGCTATTTATGCAGGTCTCCACATCCACAAACTATACTCAAGGAAGCGTCATCAGCAGACACAAACGGGAACATGATCAAGGATGTTTTACAGCATATGTGACAGTCGTGGTTCCGTCTAGCAAAAAACGATACATTCGGCTAGCGGACTGGCGAGCCAGTTCAGTACCTCACCGGCACGAATAAATAAGGCTCTGGAAGTCTCTGAGATGTATTTTGAGACTACAATTGAAGACCTACCAGTAGGTTGTTAGTACAGCTGGGCAACTGGCCCCTTCTATGAGTCAGCCTCAGGCAATGTCTAGTCGCCATCGTTCCTCTATAAAATGCGCCAGGATTCATGGCATCCTACCGCAGGGTTCATGTATTGTCTTGCTGCGCAACCGCCATAGATGTGTCTTGCCAGATAGAGTCTACATGCCGATTCTTATCAGTCGTTCTGGACACGAACGTAGGCAAATGATACCATTCGCGTGGGCTGTAATAGTGCGAGCTGCCATAGATACATGCTCGGTCGATTGCATCCAGAATTGTTTTTTGAAATCAAAGCCTTTGGTGCTCGCCCTGTACGCTTTTGCTTTGGCATCAAATATGGCTCTCATTAATTCCCAGATGCAATACTGGTATAGCATACACGACAGCATCGAACAATACTCAAATTAGCTCCAGTATGTTGAAAGACATTCCGTTCTGAGTACATGTAGACACAAGTGAATGGATTGCTTCATGGGAAAATTCTCGAACCAAGTTCGTTGCTCGAAAGGTGATTGTCGTAGACTTGACCCAAGACAGAAAGTGTCGCGGCGATCTCAGCCACCGATGACGCTTTACAGCTGAATGCGAGGGTCACCTCTTACAGAAGAGCTGCTTATTCTCACAAATACACAGAATACTTTGCATTGTTCCGACTGTAAAATGATGACCTTCTCAATTGAAGCAGCTCAAATTTCTACCCAATGAGCCAATATATATCTTCATTCCTGATTGAACCCGTTGTTCGTCAAGCCCGGCGATTTTCACGCCCAACCAACGAACCTCTGAACGACGATATCCGAGCAAGACCTTCACTTCAGAGCTATGAAGCATCATCGCATAGTGATGTACTGGCAGCAGCAGAGGAGCCTGTGCATGAAGAGTTATCACACATGAGGATCAGTATCGATGGTCTTCCAACGAGCGTCACTGGGGACCAGCCGGTGGTATCGCCTACATCTCTTGAAGAGAATGGTGAGTTGCAGGCTTGGCAAGATGGGCAAACGGACGCAACTCCACTTCGATTGGTAGAAACTGAGAACCTTGAGCCGGAAGTGAATGCGCGAAGATACACCGTAGCCGCTACAGAAGACACCTCGAGCAACCCACTTTATGGAGTACAAGACGGTTTCAGATCTACCACATCTTCTATCAGCACCTCACATCAATCGATGATGGATTCACACATGTTATCGGCAGATCCCTCAGTACGGGCTTCTAGGAGCAATACCCAAGATTCTCGAGGTCGTGGTGATAGCCAGGGCAGTCGAGTAGGCGATGCAGCTTTGCCAGCAGATGATGGAATGGGCCACATGAGAAAACAAATCATTGCAATTCAAAGGACGAACAGCTCAAGCGAAGAGAAGGCAAGACTGGTCCATGGTCTGATGACCGAGAAGCACAATTCGTCACAGCAGAATCTGCACGCATCTCATCTACAAAGGGCCCAGTCGCCTGGAAGCATGCACAGCTCAGACCGACTTTTCACTCCTTCTTCACCCAAGTCTGTGGACAGCTTGGGGCGAACAGTATCACCTCCGACATCCTCCTCATCCAATGCCGATCCGACGAACCCTTTCCAGTTATCACCTGAGGACCTGAAGCCTACGTACCATCATACATCGTCTGAAGGCCCGAAGAATGGCGACAACGAGGGGTCATCTATGGAAGTGGAAGAGGTCGCAAAAGCCTTGGGATGTGAACATTACAAGCGGAACATCAAACTACAATGCTCAGCCTGCGACCGATGGTACACCTGTCGCTTCTGCCACGATGCAGTGGAAGACCACATGTTGAACCGACGAGAAACCAAAAACATGCTATGCATGCTCTGTGGCTGCGCACAGCCAGCATCAGAAGAATGTGCCCTTTGCAGCGAGCGCGGAGCGTGGTACTATTGCGATGTATGCAAGCTATGGGATGATGACAATCAGAAGAGTATCTATCACTGCAATGACTGTGGTATTTGCCGAGTTGGTCAAGGGTTGGGCAAGGACTTTTTCCATTGCAAGGTGATCGAAATCGAAGCCATGGACTTATAAGCTATGCTAACGTACTCAGACCTGTAGCGTTTGCATGTCAGTATCCATTCAAGACACCCATCGCTGCATTGAGCGCTCGACAGATTGCGATTGCCCCATCTGTGGCGAATACATGTTCACATCGCCCCAGACAGTAGTCTTTATGCGATGCGGCCACAGCATACACCATCGATGCTACTACGAACACATGAAGAGCTCTTATCGATGCCCAATTTGCAGCAGAAGTATTGTCAACATGGAATGGCAGTTCAGGCATCTGGAACGAGCAATCGAAACCCAGCCAATGCCGCCCGAATTCCAAGATACTAGAGCATGGGTCTACTGCAATGATTGCAATGCCAAAACTTCGGTCAGGTATCATTGGCTGGGTCTGAAGTGTGCTGTGTAAGCTTCTGTCGGACGATTAAGGATGACAGGCAGCTAATGCATACAGTTGTGATTCGTACAATACTGCGCAGCTCCAAATATTGAGTGGTCCTAATTCAGCACCCGATGCAGAGGCACTAGGCGCTGATCCAAGCGCGGGGGATTCTACTGAGATCTCGAGATCTAATTCGCGTGGTAGGTCTAGACGAATGACTGAGCTCTCCCAACGACCCACAACGTCAGCTCCACCTCCAGCCACAGTACAAGGCTTGCTTGAGCGGAGTGCCTGGCCAGATGTGCATGCTCGCAACGCACATTCGGTCGCACCAGACACGGTACCCTTCCCCCTTCTCTATCCGCTGGGAAATCAAAGCGATGGGGAACGTTCCATGGACGGCGATGAGGACGGATCGCAAATGGAATTTTGGGGTGGGGAGAGTCCCAGAGCGCGACATGCCTCACCACGGCCGGAACATGAAATGTGTATCGATGGCAGTAGTGAAGAGGAGGATGACGATGACAGCGAGGATGAAGATATGAGCGACGACGCAGAAGACGATGAAACGGACGACTATAATCGGATGGAAATATTTGGGCATAGGTAATGGAATATCAGACATTTATTTCTTCGATTAGGGTTTGATTTGCTCTTACGGTAATTATACCCCCTGGTGCAACGGGAGAAGCAGCATGGTTTGTAGCATTTACGCATTGCATTGATATGTTTTCGGTAATGGCCAAAAGTTCACTTTTGGATAACAAACCCAACCTTTGCCTTTTTGAGACGCCTCTACTAATCGATCTAGCATCGGACTGCCTGTTCGTGCAGATCTTTTCGTCTCCCATTGTCAATAAGTCGCATGCATAAATGGACCCAGGTGCACAGCAAGGGAAGATTCTCGTTACTTCCGCTCCGTCTGTGGGCACACAACGAAGTATACGATCCAATTGGACCCCTCTTTGCCATATCACTTACAGATACCAAAATAGCAGTGGTGGCCATTGGGCATCTTCGGCATCTGATCTTAGGTACTTTACGTGTTCAACGGGACTGATATGCACAAGTGACACAGAGCAGCATTATGCGCAAAAGCTTAGTCATGGTACCTTGATACCTGCGCTATCACTGGACAAGTGCAAAGGAGGACAAGGTTGGTCTGAGCAAGAAAGTTTTCTTTAGCTGTATTCCGTTTGTCGTCTCCTTTATATTGCACTAGCCGCCGCAAAAATTGCGAAGAATCGTGTGACCTTCGCCACTACAAACGCGGCCCTTCGGTTAAACGAGTGGTATGAAGCAGTATTGGTTGCACAAATGGAGATTCCGAGGCTATAAAAAAAGCTGTCGAGTCCTTTCCTTCTGCTCTCCATGCACAGACCACTTGGCCTCGAACTAAATATACTGATAACATAGGCACCTTCGGGCTCCAATAACACGATAGCTCGAGCATAGGGGTCGCTGACAGCTAAATCGCATAGGTGACCAGATCACGAGGGTAGGTGAGTGCAGGCTTCAACTAGAGCTACGTTCGTGCTTGCATGTCCTGGTATCACTTTGAGTGGCTAACTTCAGCGCAGAGACTTACTGGATCCCTCACTTCTATTACGCTCACTCTGGCACCCAGCGCCCTCCTTTGCGACCACCCCCGACAAAATCCTTCCTACGAAGAAGCTATCCATGCCTTTGCGCTTGCTGAATAAGCCGAGCAACAATGTGCGCAACGGCCATTCTTTCGGAGATGCGGAGCGTCATTGTGAGTACCCACGATTCGGAGACGGAGATGGATGGTGACCAAGACCCTCGTCTTGGCCAGCGTGGGTTCGTTAACGGAAGCGATGATACAGAGCTACACCCTCCGAGGACAGCTACAAGCCAGACCTTGCACGATGGGGAGTCTTTGCCACGCTCCCATAAACGAGGAGGCTCTCCGAGTCTTGATGAAACTGCAAGCCCTCGTAAAATACTCAAAGAAGTAGCTACCAACGGACGGAGACATCAGCCGCAGTCCGAAACGGAAGACTTTCGCAATCCTTCGGAACACAGTACCCAGAGTATGGCGATAGACTACACCAATCAAGCAGATTCGCAAGTAGAGCATGGAATGCAAGCCAATGAAGACGGAGGTCAACTGGGCGAGAACGGGCCTCCATTCACTCAGCCAAAGAAGCTTACTAAAGGTGAGCGTCTCCACGGTTCATGGAAAGACCTGAGTGTACCACACTCTGCGTCACACCAGCTTTTACACGAAACTCACGAATCTGACTGGACGGCAGATTCTATGTCCGATTTTAAGGCGGTGCAGCTGCTACTGAATCTCAGCTCCAACGGTGCTCACGAGAATGACAACAAGGATTTCCCGAATCTTTCTGAGAGTAATAGGGCCACATCACCACTAGAAGCTCTAGGCTCCGAATTCGTAAAGAATAGTAAGCGAAAGACTGATCAAATCGCCGCTTCTGGGCCATCTGCCACCGAAGCAATTTCCAAATCTACTCAACAAGACATGGCCATGAAAGATTCCTCCGACCATGCTATCAGCCAGTCTCCCAGCCCTATCAACGAGACTGTCAACCCTAGAAGCAAACAGATAAGCATTTCAGAACAGGAGCCTCATACCCCGGCTGCGGAGGGCGAGGACCGAGCTTCCAAGTATTCGAAGCCCCAATCGGCAGTCCAGCCCGTTGCACCCATGCCTGCGCCAAAGGATTCGAAGACCATACATAAATGGGCTACACATAATGACATGAGGCCCTACGACGTTGCCATGAAAATCCATGAGGGAAGAATAGCGGAGCTTGATGACCCAGCAAAAGCAGTCGCAGAAGAAGCATACAACGATGGATACCGATACTGGACTCTTTCAGAATATGAAGTATTACTCACCGAGAAAGGACAAGGGAAATCATGGCAGGACATTGCTAAGGAGTTGCCGGGCCGTGATGCCGATGAATGCCGCAACCGGTGGGAGAAGAAGGACACAATAAGGGTTCCCGATGCCGACGGCAGACATCCTCATTGGCACAAGGAAGAGGAAGACATTCTTCAGCAGCTTAGAAGTGCAGGTCTCAATTTTGAGGCGATAGCAAAAAAGCTTCCAGCTCGGAGCGCTGCCGGCTGCAAAACGCGGTGGAAGGAGAAATTTGAACCTCCGCGAAAGCCGGAGCCGAAAAGCTCGGTCGAGGAAGAAGCAAATAGGAAACCATGGACTGAGAAAGAAGACAAACAGCTCAAGAAGCTTCGAAAGGATGGTTGGAGCTGGAAACAGATTGCGTTGAAGCTCGGAGCTCGAAGCAAGAAGGTATATCAGGAGCGCTGGAAAGAGCTTGATTACCGAAAGCGCGGACCTCAGCCTCCATCGGAGGACTCGAACGCCCCTGCTCTGAGGCACGAGGCTCCTTCCCCAAATCCCTCACCAGTTCCCCCCTCAGATATTCGCGACTATGCCGACCCCCAAGCCCCTCCCAGGCCGATTGAAGGGTCACACGGGACTTCCATTAGAGACGCTGAATACCCGCACGCAGATGGCTCCTTCTCGAGACCAAGTATAAATAGCTATACTTCCGTACAAGGCCCTCAATCGATCTATGCTCTGGGGAAATACGCCCAAGGTTTCCGAGCCCATCGCGACCGATCGACGCCGAGTGGCTATGATATGACTCTTCCTCGGGACGCTCCACGTCAGCAATACACGCTACCACCCATACAGACACTGGAGTACCCGCACAGCGCGCCTCCACTGCACACAGGGGCGATCTATCTTCACAATCATGAGTACTATCCTGATGACCCTCGACGGGCAGTAGAGAAAGAATGCATGCACCGGGGTTCTAGGTCGGCTGTGGAGCCAAGACTCTCTCATGCTCCTGCTCCTGTTCAGCAACGGGCCCTACCACAAAAAATTGAACAACATCTCGTCCTCTATCGACGGGAAGGCAACGGCTGGCAAGCGACGGAATTGGTTGATCCAATTCACCAATATTCCCCACGAGGTCAAGCACCGCAGACTCACAATCAATTTGTTGCTCAATTGGACGCATATCCGACAGATAATGGTGTAATCTTTCGACGAGATCCGCCTTCTCAGCCTCAACCTTACCAACCCCAATACACGCCATCATCAGTCAAGCACTACTCAATACCGCAAGCATCGAATGACACCCGTGATAAGGCCCGGAGATCTCATCAGGGGCGAGTCGTTCAGGCTGCTAATCCTAATCTCAACTACCACACCACCGGGATTCTTCATCATGTCAAAGATCCCGGTGGCTCCATTACCAACCACAATACATCTCAGACGACAAGGGCAATGACCATAAGCGAATACAATCTAGGCGATCCAAGATTCCCGAGATTCAATGGCCCTAGACAACCCTTCATGACAACTGGATCGAGGCCTTGCACACCAACGCAGTGCCCGAGAACGTCGGAATCCTCTCCTCGTAGGTTAAGCAATCCACCGGAGTCTGCCTCAAGATCACCGAACCCCCACCGCAAAAAGCCTACCTTTGGAACTTACGAATCAGCTACTCGAGTCTCCGGACACGGTACCGAATCCTCTCCTCATAAATTTGAAATTCCTGACTTGAAGGACTCGACATCATCAGCACTTCCCCACGAGCACGATGGTGGTCCTCGATCGATTTATCATCGTAGTGACAATAAGACTCAATGTGGCTGATCCTTTCCAAAACGTCTTGCGCCTTCGAAATTCCCAGGCTCAGGAGAGCGAAGTTGCCATCCCGCTGAAGCTAATCAATATTTCAGTGTTGTGTGCCACCATTTGTACTCTGTGAATCCAGGGTGTGGATATCTAGGCCCGCGCTAGCCACTCTTTTGTGTGTTTTATTTTTCTTGCTATTGCCTGATCGTATGCTTTGGATTTGGATTATGGGGTCCGATTATGGTGAGGCACCAATACCGAGACCATCAACAGATTGAGTCGATGCCAGCGACGGGGGAGACCAATACGTGTATTAGATAAATCGAAAAACATTAGAAAAGGAGATGGCATGCCAGGAAGTTCAAGTGAATTTGTAGTTCTTGAAGCGATCATGCGGTGCTTTCTATTAGATAGCAAGCACCAATTCCTTCCGCCGATCCAATTGCTCAAACGTATGGGTAAGTTTAGTTACTCCTCCCCTTCTAATAGGGTATTCCTAAACGGATCCGCCCTCCCCTCATCCAGCAGCTGTATCTTCCTCCCGTCCTCCGTCTCCAAACTCCACTCCTTCGTCTCGAACTACAAACGGGGATCAGCATATCCCTCTCATAACCCTGGGGTAGAGACACGACTCACCTTCCCCATCCTCCCCCTCCTCTCACTCTTAAACCTCATTACCCCCCTCCCCGTCGTCCCCTTAACCCCAAACTTAATATCAACCCTCCCATGCAACTGATTCATCTCGCCCCAGATCCAGGGCCACATATCCCGAAAATAGATCTCTTCCCCAAGCTCCCTCTTTCCCAATTCACTAGTCCTTAACGCATAAAGCGTGGATGCTACGATTGAGGAGGAGGATTTCTGGTAGTTGAAGATGCCGAGGGCGGAGATGGTTATGAGGATTATGAAAATCGGCATGGTGCGGGCCCAGATGTGCCAGGAAGGGGTTACGGTGGGGAGGGCGCGGTCAGAGCGGCGCGTCATTAGGGGGCCTGAGCTGGGGCCGGGGGCGGCGATGAGGGTGCGTCTCGTTGTCGGTTGGAATCTAGCGACTGGGAGGGGAGGGTGGTACAGGCATTGTTGGCGGATAGGAGAAGACGCTTGCCGGGGGCATCGGAGGGAGAAGCGATTCCATGGGGGCATTTTGTTGTTGATATCGAGCGATTGCGGAGCTGTGAGTGGTTGTAGAAGTGGTGATGTTTGGTCGAGACTGACAAGTGCTAGCGGCCGAGAGAAGGTCGAGGCGAGCCGTTAGATAGCTCTTTGCAAGCTGTTAAGACCCTTTTCAATACAATATGGCCGCTACCAGGTTACGGAAGACATTCCAATACCCGGCGGACAATAGTGAAGAGGATGAAGAGCCAAGAGACATGGACGAAGAGGGTGGGTAAATCTACCGCGGATCGCGAAGGCTTTCTACTGATACGGCCCCTCAGAGCAGGAGAAATTGATCACGAAGCTCAGAGAAGAGGACGATGAGCGCAATGAGGAGTGGAAGGTATGTATCCTAACCACCAAACACCTGGGCCTCTAGCTGATCCGAGCAGCGCATTTTTCTCGCCATCCCCACCGTCGCAGGAACTTCCTACTTACCAGCCTTGATCATGTCCCGCCTAATCCAAGCCAAGCTCCTTAGTCTCCTCAGTATGACTTCACTCATCGCGACAGCATACATCCTTGTCTTTGTACGCAACACGAAGCCCCAATGGTCGAAAGGCGCAAAGCCCAAACATCAATCACAGGCGGACCTTGGACCAATCAAGAAGTATATAGCACAACTCAATGCTGGACTGAGCTTCTTCATCTCTCTCAATGCCCTAGCTTTCAAGGACAAGAAGGGCGTGCATGAAGGCTTCTGGGTGCTGCTGCTGTTGCCTCTTGGTAAGATCATGAAGCCCGCTAAGGTTCGTCCGAGCTGACTGTTCGATAGTGTCTTTCACCATCATAACACTTGCCAGGCGTCTGATGCTTTCAGTGGATGTAGATGAGCTGGAGGATCTGAAGTATAGATACAAAGGAGCCTAGGAGTTGTCGTAGATCCTTAGATCCATTCTCAAGTCCCTTCGTTTTTCTCGGCTGTTAGAGCTGGCTATGACGTCCGGCTTGCAAGGATGTCTCGTAATTCTTCCCTTGAGATAAACCTTGTAGGCAAGCACATGCCCATACTCTCATTGAGCATCTTCAACGTAATCTCAAAGTGCCCCAAAGCAGCCTTGCTCTGCTGCTTCTTCCTAGCCATAATCTTAGGAGACTGACTGAATTCTAGTCAGCACAATGCCGTTCCATTGGTAGATTTCGTACGCACTCTCCTTGAAATATCCTACTCCTAGCCTCCCACCACCACGTATGGAGCAAATTCTTCAGAATTCGATGCTCTAGCCCCTTTTCTTTGGCAGCGCATTGTAGGAAGGTGCGGGTGTTCTCGATCGCCTGAGCATTGAAATCTGCTGCGACTCCTGCGCGGTAGGAGTTCTCGATCAGGGTCTTCAAGGTGTAGCGTGATGGCGTTGCATATTGTACGGCATGGAGTCCTTGCCGGTATAGGCCACGGTAGGACCTAACTACCTCTTGAGTACTGGCGCGCATAGGAAGCTTGGAATTGTGTTAGTTGAGTGGTGGAAAGGATACGTTATACACATGAACAATCCGTTGGTACGGATTATTACGTACTGACATAACGAATGTATCGTTCAGCGTAGGAGTTTACTTTATCATACCATTGGCCAGCATTTGGAGCGGGACCGATGCACTTCCACGCTCTAATTGAAAAAGTGGTGGCTCGGTTTTAGAAAGGACAAAAAAAGGTGTCGATGTTGGTGGAGGCGGCGCTAGAAGCACCGACTCTCACGATGATCAAGATAACTGGACAACGATAGATTTTCAAATAAAGTACTCGATGATAAAGCTCTAGAGAAATTTTTAATCCCTTTTTTTTCACCCAGCTCAAGACTGTAAAAATCCTAGTTGTAGAGCTAGAGCTGGTAGAAGTTGAAAGCCTACTTCTTCCACGGCTAGTGAGTTTTAGACGATCAATGTTGGATCCATAAAACAGAAGACTTGATTAAGTTAGCGCCGTCCTTTTGATAAATATCTAACGATCTTGCTTGCGCATCTTCTCTTACTCGTCCATTCGAATCATCAATTGTCCTGCCATCTTCTGCCTCGTTGTTATCCGGATGGCTACAAAAGCCTGCCACAGCTGCTTGCAGCTCCCTCCCTCCTTTCTCCTCCCCCGAGCAGCCTTTGATTCCGCCCCAAAACGCGGCATTAAATCAATTTCTACACCTCGGGAAAATCGTTTCAGAAAGGGAGACAGCCTACCGCGACCTCTAGGAGCTTCCACAGCAGCCGCCCTCGAGCGAAAAGAATATACTACACCTCTGCGAACGGGAGCGGTAGGGACCAAGAAGGGGATGTCCGCCCTCTACGATGTAGAGACTGGGCGCCGCTATGCCTGCACAATTGTTCAGATGGATCGAGTCCAAGTGGTTGCACACAAAACAAGACAGAAGAATGGATATTTCGCAGTACAAGTAGGATCTGGCTGGAAGCATCCAAGCAACGTGACGCGCCCTCTACTAGGTCACTACGCCGAGCATGGCGTGAGCCCCAAACGGCATCTGGTAGAGTTCAAGGTCAAGGATGAGAAAGGGCTATTGGGTATTGGAGAGATGATAGGTCCTGGGTGGTTCCAAGAAGGGCAATATGTGGATGCTAGGGCGAATTCGAGAGGGATGGGTTTTGCTGGTGGTATGAAGAGACATGGGTTTAAGGGGCAGGGGGCGTCGCATGGTGTGTCGTTGACGCATCGATCTATGGGTTCAGCTGGGCAGTCTCAGGGTGGTGGATCTAGGGTATTACCTGGGAAGAAGATGCCAGGAAGGATGGGGAATCATCAGGTTACTACCCAGAATGTGAAGGTTATGAAGGTGGATGATGAGAAGGGGATTGTTGTGCTGAATGGTGCGTTTTCGCAGATGTTCTATGATTGCTATGGTCCTGACGAGATTTAGGTTGCATACCAGGCCCTGATGGGTGTCTAGTCCAGCTATCGGACGCTATAAAGAAGCCCTGGCCAGAGATACCCCTAATGACATCGGAAGCACAGTCAGTCGCGGAACCACTGAGGGGGACTATTTGATATACATGTCGCCTTTTATATCGTCACAAAGAGAGCCGACATGCTCCGATCCAGTATGGAGCCTTGCAAAGATTGGCAAGGTTGCGCGAGGGTTTGAAACCGCAGCAGATTGGGTTTGCACCGCCAATGGCGTTCCACAAGACCAAAGCCATTAATAAGTAGGATCCAAACTTCGTAATAGATTGGGCTTGAAAAATCTTCAAGACGGCCGAGATGGTTTTTGGCCACTTCGTCGAACGCAGGGAAACATCACTGAGGTCCCTGCATGTAGCATAGTCATAGCGCGATTAGACCAGTCCCTGGAGACACGATAGTGCTAATTTACGTCAAGGAAGCTCGGTGTCAATGAAGAGAACAATCGAATGCTTCAAGTACAGAAGATCTACATCCAGAGTTTCTTGGAAGGTAGAAAGGTTGTGAAGTAGAAATGTTCTATTCCCGTCTTTGCCGAGCCCAAACGGGTAAGGTTCATTTTAAGATTACCCTCTCTCATCCAATAATTCCTCTTGACTGCTCGAGCGCACTTCTTCTCTACCATAACCTCGCCGCCAATACCTCGCCAGCACATTCAATAATTCGCAGACTGGATTTGGATCAAGTCTGCTCTTTCCAGCGGTGACCGGAGGGCGCGTTCGCTATTGCTTCGTTGGTCGTTCAGCCCTAGGCTGAGCTGAGTGTTTCGGAAGGGGAGAAGGGGTGGCAGGCCTCACCTCGTACAAAGCAGTCCGTCTCACGAGAGCAGTCGCGAGCGTCAACATTAACCATCATTACAACCAGATCTTGACATTCGTTTATCATCAACATCTCAAGGACGCATTGAGTTGCTGTCTCTCAACCTACACCTACTCGCTCGCCATCGATTCGGTGCCATCTCCGTTCGTTTAGTCACTACGACAATTTCTCCACATCATGGCCGCCGCCCCCGCTTCTAATGGCACAGGTAAAACAGATTCCAAGCAATTCTCGTCAGATGTACTGACTGATTATCAACAGTGCCTGGCTTCACATCACCCAAACCAGTTGCCAGTACGCCACAGGCAGCTACTACCAGTGCCTTTATCGTTGACACTACAACCGGCACCTCGGTCTCATTCTTTTCGCAAACTGCTGCATTTGCTTCACCCTCGTCTACATCTACAGTAATTGAGCCCCCAGCCGTTGTTCAAGTGACCGAAACTGCACCTGGCACGACACATGTTCTTACTTCTATACAAGCTGCTGGCGCCACGGACACAGCAGGCAATGTAGCTACAGCACCGTCAACGATCCTCATCACGTCCACTCAGACGCCTCGAGTGTTTCCAACAGACACTACCATGCACACCTCAAGCTCTAAATCATCATCCTCCTCGTCCAGCTCAGCTGCACTTGCAACCGCAGGCGCTAATTCGTCGTCGAGCTCTGGCCTCTCTGCGGGCGGCAAGATCGCCGTGGCTGTTGTCGTACCCGTAGTTGCCGTTGCCCTGATAGTGCTCGCAGCTCTCTTCTTATGGCGGAGACGGAAACAGCGAAAAGACGCTGAGGAGCTCCGAAGGAAGGAGGTTGAAGAATATGGATTCAACCCAAACAATGACCCTACGCTGCCCGTTGTTGGAGGCGCAAGCGCCGCTGGTGACGATCCTTCTGAGATGACGGAGACGGATGGCGCTGGTTACCGTGGCTGGGGAACCACTTCCACGGCTCGAAAGCCATCTACAAATCTTTCCAACGGCAATGGAGCCATTGGCGTGGCGAGGTCTACCAGCAACAGTGATAACGGACGCTACAACAGCAGCTCACCAACTGCTGGAACCAACAAAAGCTCTGACGTACAATCTGGCGATCCTCTGGTTGGAAGCCCACCCAATGGTCGCCCACTGACTGCCGACTCAGAGACCATTGGAGCCCTTGGTGCCGTTCCTTCGAACGGCAACAACCGCCAGGATATTCACAGAGGACCTTCAAATGCGTCTTCGGCATATTCTGGAGCACACAGATCCGATACTTCTGGGGAAGGGGCTGTTCCAGGAGGTGCTCCTGGTCAGCAATACTACAACGACGGCATGTTCTACGACGAAGGTATGCCACAGCACGGCCCATACGGAGACGGAAGCTACGGGGGCGGTCAACCCGTCGTTCGAGATGTATCGGCTCGAAGGAACACACGGATCGAAAACCCCTCAGTCATTCCTCACCAAGGTACCGCTGGGATTGCACAGAACTTCTAGTCGGACTATCATTTACGGCTGTCACGGCGTTCTGGGTACGCTCAGGGGACTCGTCACATTGATACCATTCATTTGCCACTACTACCATCACTATCTATAATATCATTCTCGCATCGGTTCCTTGCCGCGGCAGAGATACATTTCAGATGGACCGAATTTCGTGCAGGCTCTCTTGGAACGGTGAATTTCCCTCCTATATGCACATTGCAAAAGTCGTCTCTCATTGTACATTTTCTTTTTGAGTCTTGCCGTTGTATTAACGGGTGGGAAAATAGGTAGATTGGGTTCGGAAATGACCTACGTCCTATATGGGACTATGTATATAGTAGGAAAATAATCCGCTGCTCAACAGTAATTCACCACGATTCCCAAACCTGCCGGCCAAAGTGCTATAATTGTAACCATTCAAGCTTTTCGCACACTTTAAAGTATATAGACAGGACGTTCTGGAAGCTGGCTAAAGTCTGGCTAAAGCTGGCTAAAAGGAAGTGAAATTAAAAGTACTTTTTGCTAGACCTCCCATGTGCGGATAAAAAGGCCAAGAAACCCGTAACCCGTGCTTGCATTTGCTGGAATGATTGGATACGCCCTTTGATAGAAGTACTCGTATGTACCTTATTCAACGCATCAGCAAAAGTATGTCAGAGCAGTCAAACTGCCCCGCATCAAGAGCAGGAGGGGTAAAGATGGAGCTCGGATCCAACGCTTACCTGGGGTAGCAAAATTGAAGCTTTTGAAGGACAAAGTAAGGATAACCTGGGTCCTTAAGCGCAGTCATCTTCCTGCAAGTAAGTGCGGCCTTGCTTACCTAGGGGTTATCACTGTCCTTGTCATTGGTTCTTCCATATCTTCGCCTGCTCATTCTTAAATATGGCGTCAAAGATCTTAGGCTAGAACTGCGCTTCCTCGTTCTCTTCCTGTAACCTCCTTTTGACTACACATCTTCTGCCACTTCCCGCAAGTCAAGCCCACCTTCAACAACCATGTACGTGCAGCATTTCACTTGTCCTTCGTCATCCATACGCTTCTTCGCTGGTGTAGCATCGACTTTGGAAACACGATATCAGGCCTGACTCCGAATCCGGCCTTCAGGAAGTTCGGCAAGCATCTACAGAAACGACAGCTAGACATCCCCGAGTACGCTGCAAGCTTTGTCAATTACAAGGCTCTCAAAAAGGTTAAGAAGGATTTTCCAGTCACGATGGCTTACTGCTAACGCTGAAGTAGCTCATCAAGCAGCTGAGCGCTACACCAAATCTCCTCCCTCAGAATGCCACGCACCCACCCCCGGAAACGCTGGACCCTCAGGCTTCGCTCCAAGCAAATAAAGCTACCTTCTTTTTCAGACTGGTACGACCCTCCTCTCCGAAGACGTTGTTTTCTGCTGCATACTAACAGCCCTGGCAAGGAACGAGAGCTTGAGAAAGTCAATGCATTCTACCTTCAAAAGGAGGCCGAGGTTTGCTTCAATCCAACAACTTTGACAGAGAGACCACTGAACTCTACATAGCTCAAGCTCCGCCTCAAGACTCTTTTGGACAAGAAGAGAGTGATGCAAGCAAGAAGTGCAACAACCTCTAAGATATCCGCAAGCTTCATCACTCTTGAAGAAGGCTTTCAACAGTTCGGGAACGACCTGAACAAGCTGCAGGTCAGTATATCTGGACGTTTTCAGCATCTTGGAAATGCTAACGGCCATTCAGCAATTCATTGAGCTCAATGCTACGGCGTTCTCTAAGATTCTCAAGAAAGTGCGTAACAAGCTATACCCACGATGTTTTATTCAAGCTAACTTGCGATAGTGGGATAAAACTTCGAAGGTCCGCCTTTTCGACTTTGCATCTCTCAGCTTCGGCTGACTCCTTTCATAGTCCCGGACCAAAGAGCTCTACCTATCGCGTGCGGTCGAAGTCCAACCATGTTTCAATCGCGACGTCATCAGCGATCTTTCAGACCAAGCCACGACCAATCTACTCGAGCTCGGCGCCTGGGCTGAGGGCGAGAAGGTCCAGTACGACTCAAGCAGGCCTGCCGAGCATACCGTGACAGGTCAATCCATTGGCACAGATAATAGCGATACAGACTCCCAGATACTACAAGCTGCAAATGCCGGGACCCGAGTCGTGCTCCAAGATTGGATACTCAGACTAAGAGATTCGCCCGATGCTCGAGAGAGATTCACGCGGATATTCTTGGCCGCTATCACGGAAGCTCCTGAGGATACACTGGATGTTCTGCTACAGAGTGGTTTGGTGGATTTACATGCTGAAGATGAGATCAACGAGAGGAACTGCCTTCATGAAGCCGCTATCTCTGGTCGAAGTTTAGTGATGGAAGTCGCCCTGCGACAAAACGTTGACGTACGGAGAGTGGATGTGTACGGAAGGACTCCTCTCCACTACGCTTGTATGTATGGTCGGATTGTCCTGGCCAAAGCCTTACTGCAACATGGACCCAGGACCATCGACAACCTCGATCACGACAAATTCACACCTCTCATACATGCCATTGTTCATCACGAGCTAGACTGCGCACAACAGCTCTTAGCATATGGTGCTCGCATAGATCCTGAGACCGAGTCGGATCACGTCCCTCTAAACTTAGCATGCCAATATGGTTCAATCATGATAGCGAACCTTTTACTTGAGAAGCATGCAAAATTGTTGCCAGATGCAGAAGGTCTTTATCCGCAGCATCTGGTCGCGCGAACGGGCCAGAGCCCAGATACGCTTTTGATGTTGGAACGCTATGGCGCAGATCTGGACCAGCGCGACAAGCTCTACCAGTGGACTCCACTATTTCATGCGGCCTCAGAAGGGCGTGTGGACTGCATTCGAATCCTCCTCGAACGAGGCGTGGATGTGCAGATCTTGGACGAGAAGGGTTTTTCTGCCATGTATTATGCAACATGGGAAGGCCACATGCAGTGCATGAAGCTCCTCAGTTCTACCGACGCTGGAATCGTAGACGTTCCACGAGCCACCACGCAACATGTCATGGTCTCTCTGCTGCCAACGAGTGCGGTTCCTGCTCCTCTGGACGCTGATGGTATCCCGGACTTGTCTCTTCCACCTCCCATTATCCCACTCCGTCGCTACGGTCATAATTTCCTAGACAGCAAGACATTCATACAACTGAGCTTCGAAGCCACAAATTCGGAAGCCATAGTGTTCTACCATGACAGCAAATACCCAGCAGCTCGCCTCACAATCTCGTCCAAATCCTCCGATATAATACCGCGGAACATCATGCTTCCAATACAAGAAGACTTCAAGATCATCTCGTTCCAAATAGACAGCCTAGAGTCCTTCGCCATCGACTTTGATATCTTCCCTACTTTCGGATCCAAAATTATCGCCAAGAGTGTGGCCTTGCCTAGCCTTTTCAGCGCTATAGCGAACAGCTCTGGTTCGTGTTGCCTACCACTTTTCGATCCACGATTACGAGCTATCGGCCAGATCAGCTTCAATTTCCAAGTCATCAAACCGTTCCATGGCATGCAACTCGATATTACACACTTCGCTACTTACTGGAGGGCCACAAGTCAGTTCGATGCTCACCCAAGCGCGTTCATCACAGGCTCTAGTCTATCAGGAGACTACGTGCAGCTGTTCGTTCAGCTGACTAGTGACGGCGTACCGGTGCTCTACCCCAGATGGTCTATCAGCCACTATGGGATAGAATTTCCAATTGCCAGGATGAGCCACGTGCAATACTTGTCACTGGGATCCCAGTATGGGAACGGTGACGAGGTTTTGACCGAACTTGCAGATAGGACGGTCGATGACATATCTGCCATTCATCAGACACTCGCTACCTCCTTTGTTACCTTACGTGATGTTCTCGCATACCTACCTCTTAGCATACATGTCGACATTCAAGTCCTCTTCCCGACTATGGCACAAGAGCGAGCTCTCGGCCTCAGGCCTAGCCCGAACATCAACAACTATGCGGATGCCGTCTTGAAAGACGTCTTCGACCATGCGCGGACAACGAAAGAGCAGAATCCGGACTTCATGAGGTCGATTGTCTTCACGTCTTACAACGCTGATATGTGTACTGCGCTCAATTGGAAGCAGCCGAACTGTAAGTTTCATTTTGAGAAGTCTATTCGACCTGATGCTAACGCACATATAGACCCCGTTTTGCTATGCAACGATCTAGGTGCCAAGCGAGAAGCCTCAAAGCCAGGCGTTACGAATCCTGGCCCCGTGGTCCCAAGCAGCGGGCACAATTCAATGTCTGTGAAAGAGGCTGTCAGGATTGCACAGAGCAACAATTTCATGGGACTGGTCTGTAGCTCAAGACTTCTAGTAAGCTATCTCATTCACCATCCCAGACTTGATTGCTTATCGTCGTGTTCAGAGCATGGTCCCCTCCCTGATTGAGTCCATCAAAGTCGCCGGGCTTGTCCTCGTGACCGATACCTCAGAAGAACGGACCCAGAGTGGTCCTGCAGCGCGCTCGTACCGCATGCCTGAGGGTGTAGATGGCATGCTCAGGGGTAATGGTGTCTTGAGGTTCAATGAGATGATCGACATGTAGCGTTGCATTGCCCAAGGGAAGGCACATGAGCTAGGCGTCGTTGGCATCCGTCATGCAAGGGCCACATTTGTGACAAATTTCGTTTCTCAATACATTAATGGAGATACGCTTACAGTAAATAGAGGATTGTAATAGGATACCAATGAATTTTTAAAGCATCGGGTCCTTCTTTACTAGCATGTGGTTCTGGACACAATCTTGTTTCAGCGCTCGCAGGGCAAAGGGTGCTGTAAGACGGTCAGGTGGGTCTGCCCACACATGAAGAGATGGATATTGCACGTAAAGAAAGCATTCTAGACTGGGTGGGGATGGTAGTGTTACGCTATCTCTTGACCGTCAATCTGGACTGCGTTAGGCGAGCCTGATCAAAAGCTCGACTTCATAGAGAGGCAATTGGGACGATGGGAAGGAGAGCACCTGATCCCAAAACAGTATGAGGTTGATCGCAAAGAGCTTGGACATACGGACCGCTTATTTAGAGAAGGGAACGCCATTAGTAGATGTCATTGTGTTGTCGTGACATACGCGCGCCCCTAGCGACGACGAAGACTTGGATTGATGGAGAAGGGAGATATACCAAAATAATATCGCATGACAGTAGATAAACAAAGAGATCGTTGGAAGCTCAGCTCGATTTCGAACGTAGATCTTAGTTCTAGCGCTAGTCCCGCCTACGTCCTCGATTACTCACCGTCACTAATCCTATCCACCCACCATGTCTCTCTCATTCTCCCAAGTCTCATTCTCTCCTCCCCATAATCCCCCTCCCTTGCCATGTCCTACACCCGCATCGCCGCCATAACCGGCGCAAACAAAGGTATCGGCCTCGCCATCGTCCGCAACCTCGCCCTCCAATACCCCAGCTCCGCCTTCAACAACGGACCCCTCCTCATCTACCTAACCGCTCGCGACAAAACTCGCGGCGAAGAAGCAGTCAAAACGCTACAGAACGATGACCAGTTGAAGAAAGCGAGGGCGCTGAATCAAGATGGGGGCCTGGCGACGATCAAATATCACGGACTCGATATTTCGAAGGAGAAAAGCATTCTCGACTTCGCTTCCTTTCTCAAAAAAGGACACCCGGATGGTATAGATATATTGGTGAACAACGCTGGAATTGCAATGGAGGGGTTTGGTATGCCTCCACCCGTAAAGAGATAGAGTCTTATCTAGATTATAAAAGTGGGATGTGTGCTAACAGCTACGACCAGACCTCAACGTCGTCCAACAAACCCTCCAATGCAACTACTACGGCACCCTCACCTCCACCACCTCCCTCCTCCCCCTCATCCGCCCCGGCGGACGTCTCGTAAACGTCGCCAGTATCGTCGGCCACTTGAGCTCGAAATACAGCCCCGAGCTACAAACCGCTTTTGCAGAATCGAAAACAGTCGCCGACGTAACAAAGTTGATGGAGTCCTTCACCACCGCCGTCGCGGAAGGAAAACAGGCAGAGAAAGGCTGGCCTAGTGCTGCGTACTCGGTTTCCAAGACGGGTGTGATTGGCATGACGAGGGCGATTGCGCTGGAGCAGAGGAGGGAGCGGACGGGGGTGGCGGTTAATAGCTGCTGTCCTGGGTATGTGGATACGGATATGACGAAGCATCGGGGGAGTAAGACGGTGGATGAAGGCGCGCAGACGCCGGTGATGTTGGCGGTGGGGGATATTGGGGGGAAGGCTGGGGAATTCTGGCAGGGGGAGAAGGTTATTGAGTGGTGATGTTTGCGGTGAGGTATTTGCGTGAGGGAGGTGATGCCGGACTGTGTATTATAGGTATTGGAGGAAAATTATGTCGAGCGTTCGAAAGACTATCAAAGCACAAGCAAGCAACATTGGAGTGCAGCAAGGAGTCGATATTGCAAGGTTCGAAGATTATTGTTGCATGTTGTTGATACTAATACTAATACATTATCTATTAACTCGCAAGCTGTACAAGCTGCTCTACCTAATGCACGCACGCTCATAGCCGTAAAGGCACTCTCTTCCACAAACGCATGGTATCATAGTCCTTCTTTGCTTTACCAGCTGAGGAATGTTTGTTGAACACAATAGCACGCGCATACCCTCCTAATTCATTAACAGATACGCAAGCATAGGTAAAAGAGAATAGTTCTCCTCCCATCTCTCTCAATCGTCATCACAGCACTTTTCTAGAACACGTTAATCTTGCATGCAGCTTTTCATTTTCATCCGCATCCCCCAAACGCCTCGCTTGCTTCCCGAACAGGTATCATATCATAAAAAATTGCACTCGTAAAAGAACTCCAGCCATCAGCGGAGAAAAATACAGTTCAGCACCGAACGAAAAGAATCACATCATCGTCATCAATCATCTGCCACCGCGTCTTCCCTCAAGACCCTGCTTTACGACATCTGCTCCATCGCTGTTCCGGCCGCGGCGTTGCTTGCCAGGGAAATCCACATCTGGGTGTACGACGCGCATATGTCTTGTCAAAGCATCGTTGCGCGAGAATGTCTTTTCCTCTGTGCACAGATGACACCGCACCTTTTGCTTGCGGTTGTTGTGTATGGTATCTTCGTGACGAGTCAGGTCGTAGCTGCGACTGAAGACTGTATTGCAAGGCTTGTTGGTGCCGGGGTTCATCTTCTCGCAGCGATGTGGCCCTGGGGCATTATTGCGGGAGACGTTGTTCTGGGCGGCTTGAGTGTTGTGGGTTGTAGTGGAGGAGGGTGTTGTAGGTGAGGAGGTAGAGTAGGGTGAGGTGCGGTGGGCTTCGCGGCGATGCTTTTGTAATTTGGCGGAGGTCTCGAAGCGGAGGTTGCAGCCTGATGCTACACAGGTGTAAGTGCCCGAGTTGGCGGAGGTGTCTGCAGGCCGTTGGGCATTTCTCTCTTGTGATGATGGTTGCGAAAGCTGGGAAGCCTCTGGTATGAGGCGGATGTTCTCGGTCTGGCCCGATTCGCTTTTGGTAGACTCCATCGAGGTCAGAGAAGCCGGGAACTCGGGGACCAGATCTGAGCCGCTGCGCATACTGCTGCTCTGACGACGTGAGTTCGAAATGAAGGGATACTGCTGTGGCAGTTGCTGTGGCATGCCAGGCACCGAGGGAGGCATGAAGGTGAAGCTCGAGGTCGATTGCTGAGGTGTTACTGATTCGGAATAGTTCGAGGAACTTTGGCGTCTGCTGGTTGCCATTGATCCAAAACTCTGCTCGTTATTACTATTTTCGTCCGTGTTAACGCGAGCGAAACGGCGATCATACGTATTTGCCGATGCGGCTTGTGACTCGCGCTGTGTGGGAGGGAAAAGAGTGAATTTCGAATCAGCTTCAGACTCGTTGTAATCGAGGTCCACTTCTTTGGGAGAAATGGTTGCTGGCTGCTTCAACAAGTCGTGACGACGCGATGATGAACGTCGATCCGCTTGTGCTTGTACGTCTACCGAATTTCGTTGTTCGCTCATTTGCGCCGCGGAACCTAAGCGAGTCGGGGCGGGCGAGCTCGGGTTTGAATGCGAGAATCCTGCGGCTGAATCCCTATAACCCTCACGAAAGGGCGAGTGCTGTCGAGCAATCTCATTCGAAATTGGCGAAATTGAATGACGATTGTTCGCTGCTTGTAGCAAATCTGTAAAGGCTTTGTTCTGGGGTGAAAAGTGGTGCCCTTGCGAGTTCACTGATGGACGCGGCTGCGAGGCTGGGGCTGATGCCATCGCTGGATTGTACAGCTCATCTTCGTAGGCGGCAGATATGGTCCGATCTAGATTCGGTGTGTTGCGCATTTCAGCTGATGCCTGATCGCTCTCTCCACCAAATGAACGCCTCGATATGTTTTGACCTCCACCGTTCGATGTGCGATGCTGAATCAGGTTCGGTCTCGTAACTGGTGCTGACATCATCGCGACTGCATTCTTTGGCTGCAGGTTGAAGTTCTGAAAGGCCGGGTAAAAGGACTGGTCGCCTGCTGGTGGAATTGTTGATGGTGCAAACTCGGGCTTTGGGAATTGTGTGAACGCGCCGTCGAAGGAATCACCAAAATGTGCAGAGTGTATTGACTGATTGTCTGGGTCGACTATCTGAGGATACGCAGATGATCCAGTGTATGGTGAATCCGGTCCTCCAGATCCGACCGACGACCCTGATGATAACCTCTTGTGATCGCGATAGCTCGCAGGGTTGTACTGTTGTTGCGCGTTGGTCGCTAAGTAGGAGGAATCTTGGTAGGTGCTCCACGATGGCTGCGCAAAGTCGTTCTCATCGATCATCGGAGGAGGGGTGTCGGCAGAGGGCAGGCTGCTTGGGATCGGTGTCGATTGTTGAACCCGAACCTGTGGGTAAGGCGACGGACTGTTCTGCATATATTGTGTATCCCCAAAGCCGTAGCCGATATGATCTGAGGGAGTAGACTGCCTTGAGACGATGTAGTACGAGTCGTTCGTTGGGAAGGAGTAATGCGACAGGTCCAGTGCTGATGATGTAGGTGGTGCGAAATCTGTCTTGTCGAAGTTTGGATTGTAGTAGATTGTGGATGAGTATGGTGAGGTTGATGGTGAAGGAGATTCGGAAGGTGAGAGGTCTTGACGTCGTTGACGGGTATGAGCTAAGACCATGATACAAAGTTCGGCAGTCGGATTTTAGAGTGATGGGGAAGTGGCGATCTTGGATGTGAATTTTATTTTTGCGGAAAGGAAGCGTCGGATCGAGAGTGTGTTTGTACGGAAGGAGAAGTGAGTGTGTTCGTTAAGTATTACTCATCGAGTTATATGGAAGCAATTGGAATAGATAGATGATGTGGAGAGCAATGACTCCGAAGCTTGGGAGCGAAGTAGCTTAGACAATTAGAGAATCCTTTGATGGCTTCTTTGAAAGCGATTCTTTCATGGGGTATATCAATAAAGTCCGCACATTAATTTTTCATACCGAGCCCTACTTTACGTCACTTGACATTTGTGCATGCCTGACGCGGGTCCTCCGCTTGTGCACGACAATCCCTGCTCTTGGACCTCGGTTTCTGATCATGTAAGCAGAATTACGCTTATGCGATTGGCTGAGGGACACCCTGATCGTTTACCCAAAAAGGACCCTGATCATCGCATTCTTGGACTTTCCATATCCAAATATAGTTTGATGCCCAGAGCTTGATCGTGTCAAATCTTCCCCAATATTCGCATATTTGTGGATACAGGATCATCAAAAGTTTGAGGCGCAGCTGAACGATGTGGCTGCAATGTCTTCGCTGTCAACTCTATCACCACTGCACACGGAGCGATCGAGCACTAGTCTACTAATCATACAGAACTTGCGATTCGTGTGTGGGGGTTTAAGAAGCCGGAGTTCTGGTTACGAGCGATCCAGTGTGAACGCTTCAGCTACTGTGGAACACTAGACTTGCGGACGTAACTTGCAAGACAAGCAATGAAGCGCCAGGAGTGACACGCAATCCTTTCAGGCTTCAGCCACGTGAGCAGGGTCATCTGATCAGACATCCCATTATGTGCGTGAGGACCAGTGCTTTCTGAATAAAGCATAGCTAGAGTGAATCGGGTGGGATCACGAGTACGAAATCAGGAGACTCAAAGCTGGCATTGTTACATTTGACCAATGACCCAGTGGTCGCAGCGCACTCCGGAGAGAGTGGCCGACCATTTCGATTCCAAGTGTGGCTGAAGCAAAGCTTTATTCGTTGGACCGCCGCTTGAGGTTCGGAAATATGGAAAACCGAAAATCCAGAGCCACGAGAGCCTCATGCCAACTTACTGCAGGTACACGTTTCCTTGGTCTATCTTTCAGCTGAAGCCTTGCGCCTGTTGCGCGAATCTGGGGAGAAGTTCACATGGTCAGAACTTTGGTACTTAGTTCCCGAACGATAGCGGTGGCTGAGGGCTTCTGCTACACTCGATTAGGCAGTCAATTGCGTTATGTGGCTAGTGCTGGACGAAAAGCCTGTTGATCCTTCCCACCGTCACGTCTTTAATCGGTTTTCCGCGGAGCCCAGACCGAGGGCGACGGAATAATTATCGAAAAGGTGGAAATTTCTAGAAGCACCAACGCCTACGCCGAGATTCCAGACGCTTCTACCTCTGCTCTTGCGACCGCAGGCTCCTACATGGCTATGCGAGTGTGCTGTGTATCGACAGCAAAGTCAATCACTCAGCATTAGATGAGAGTGTGCATACACCAAGCTGACACGCTTCTTACTGCCTCATCGAGCATGTTGGAACACGTTTGTTGAAGTGCTTTCCAAGAAGGGGCTTTTCCAATCACGGCCCCAAGCCGCGAATAAAATGTTGCTCAGCTATGATTGATGAAGCTGCATGAAACTACAAGCTGTGGCACCGGTGTTGGTCTATCGCGCACTTTGCGCAATTCTTCAACTGCCGATGAATTAGAGAGGTGCGATTGTAGTCTGCTCTACATGGTTTGACCAAGGCTGCAGAACGAAGAGAGCTGCCATGTATCCCACTTCTGCTTTGAATTTGTCGGAGTCCGTATCGTGGCGGACGTTTACTGTCAATCATGGATGCCTGCACCAGAAAGCATTCGCGTCTCCCTAAAAGGCATGGAAGAGTCGCATTCAGCCTTCAGAGACTTCGATCACTCTGAAAGCCAGCAAGGAACGCGCGTCTTGCTATCTTTGCCGGTCCGAGTGGTGTGATGCTTTCTCTAAATGTCGCTATTGCTGGGTAATCGGCGCTTTACGAATTGGTCAGCAAAGATGGCCTGGTCATTACTGGATGACTGCGCAATTGCGACCAAAACACCGAGTTTTCCGACATTCCATGAACTCGTCGTTGTGTCCGTATTTACCGGCTGACTCCGGTTGAGTCCCTGTTCTCCGTAACAGCGGGTGGAACTGAGGGATTTATCAGCATGTCAACGTCCTTTCGTGGTAACCTCCGCGACAGATTCCTCAATCTGTCTATCTTTATGAACACTTACCTTGATAGGTAAGTTGTCTATAGAAGAACTCAGATAAAACGTTACGAGGTCTTGTTGTCGCAGTTGCTGCTTACGCGCCCTGGCAAGAACAGAAACAACTTCTTTGTCCAGAAATCCATATTCATAATGTCATGGTAGGCAAGCGTTAAGTCTATGAATTGGATTTTTCCTGCGGTCTGAATTTTCCTTTTCTCTTTGTTCTAAGAATATACAGCAATCATTCCTCTCTCGCTAGTAATAATCTTCAAAAGTCAAGGTATACAATCACTTCTTAATCTCTCGAAGGACGTCGCGTCATCCATCGATATGTCAATCTAAGAATCAATAGGAGGAGGAGAGTAGCCTTGAGAAACAAAGCTGGCCGGAGGGCGAGGTTACTGACACATATAATTAATAATTCAAGTCGCAATCATTCTACGGAGTATGCGTGCAAGCGAATTACTTTCATCGGTATATCGATCATACTTGATAATCGTACCTCAGCCTTTATATCATCGCCTTTCATCTCTAACTGTAAAATCAATAGTTCTTGACTACCTTACTATTATAAATTTGATATTTCTTTCTTGTTAATCCAACCACGCCTAACATTTCAGATTATAGCATTCACGCCATACTCTCGCCTCTTTTCACCACTACCTTTGTCTGCTCCCCAGAAAGATCTTGTTAGATGGGAACCACAAGCGGTTCCGCCAGCGTCGTCCCCGCGAAATCAGGCAAATTGTCCGGCTGCATTGGAGTCAAGGCCACATAAGCAGTATTCTCCAACCCCTTAGGCACGCCCGTCTCCCCCGTCCCAGCTCCCGTGCGTTTCGGCAAGCTATATTGCGGCTGATTCGCAAGATTCAATCAAGCAGCCCAATACCGTGGTTAGCGATGAGTTGTCCTTTTCCTTCGATGTGGGGATAATTAAAGCGATCTTCTGATTTTGTGAGCAGTGACAGACCTAGGTCAAGAGCGATGATGATCTTTGGTAACGATGCTGAGACGCACAGATTTTCTATCAGTGTCGTGAATTGGTGAAAGACGTGCCGGCATGATGTCCAGAATTGGACAATGTCGCTATGTGAGCGGATTTTGGAGGATATTATGCGCCATACCTGGGACGGGAGGGGTACTCGTAGGATTGGGGGCCGGGGGAAAGATAGTGCTTGAGATAGTGGGTGTTGGGGAGCTACTGGGAGCGCAAGGTCTTGTACTCTTTACAAGAAAGGCTATCAAGGTCCGTAGCAATGACCGTTGATCTCGTTGAAGACTTGCGATGTGACAGCATCATACAGCTTGAAATGAGAGAGATTCAATAGTAAGGACGAAAGTATGGAAACTGAGAATATGACGGCAACCCTAACCCTGACTCTAAAGATGTATTCGTTAAATCTGCACTCAATGACGCGCTGGTTGACTTGTGACGTTCAAATATTTTCCTCTAATCTTCGAGAAGTCTTAGGCTCGAATTAGGGAGGTTTCAAAGTAGTTATGGCGTTTGGAAGTAGATATGCCGTGAAATATCTCGAAGTTGAACAATATTGAATGAATTTCATTTCGAAAACTACATATGTGTAAAATTCTAAGAAATGTTCTCGTAGGATGCAAAACCGCTTTTTATTGCATCAAATAGTAAACAACGACCTCTATCACACATAACTCATATTTTTCTAGCTACAAAATGCGACCTTTTGAGCGTTGTTGTGGCTCTAATGCTCAAACATGGCTTTTGGTAAACCCATGAAGGCTGTATGACAGGCGAGGACAACAACAGTCGTTTTCGCCACTGCGATTGAATGTAAAACCTCTATCTGATCTATCTACGCCTCCTTAGTCAGTGCTCTATTTGTCTGCTTCTATGGTTCAGGATTCTCTCGTCAAGTCGCACAGTAGTGGATTAGGCTCTGGATTGGTTCCTTGGTGGACTTGCCACTACAGGCGGAGCCGACGCAAAGCGAATGGATCGGTGTCACAGGCACTCAAACTTTGCTACTATGAGTCACGCGTTACACAGGTAGTACGCACGTAAATGTCCTCGGTAAACAAGGGAAGGGCGTGCTACTCAAGATTCTTATGGCGGAGGTAACGCGAAAGAATTCAAGCTGGCAAGATGGATGCAGACGTGTTACGAGGCACAAGCATGGTAAACAATCGCGAGTTTGAAGATGGATGGAATTATGTTTGGTATCATTCCATGCTGACCAGCCCTCGACTCCCCAGGTCTCCTAAGACCGACCTATGATACAAATCAAACCCCGAAAAAGAACATTGCAAGCCCCCATGTGTCATGCCCTCCACCATGTGTCCACCAATGCTGCTCATGATGATGTGTGGTATATTGTGGCGAGCCATGAGGAAAGTCGTGAGTGTGTGAGATGACAAGCTTAACCACCGAAACCGTACAGGGTGCGGCCTTGTCGCTTCAGTGCGTAGACAACGTCGAGGGATGTGACGGTCTTGCGCTTGGCGTGCTCAGTGTAGGTGACGGCGTCACGGATGACACCCTCGAGGAAGGTCTTCAGGACACCGCGAGTCTCTTCGTAGATCACTGAAGTGTCACGTTAGTATGCTGTTGCAATGAAGAAACATGAGGAAAGACATACTAGCTGAGATACGCTTGACACCGCCACGGCGCGCAAGACGACGGATTGCAGGCTTGGTTATGCCTTGGATGTTGTCACGAAGAATCTTGCGGTGACGCTTGGCTCCACCCTTGCCGAGACCCTTTCCACCTTTTCCGCCTGGAGAGACGTCAGTAAGGTGCGAAGATAACAAAGCCATGAAGACTGATATGATGTGGGGCAGTACTCACGTCCAGTCATGTTGATGGTATTGAAGAGAAGAAGTAAGCTTCAGAAGCTGGGTAGTTGTTGGTATGGATGAAGAATGACTTCGTTGGTAGTGGACACGTCGAGTTGATAGCGGTGGATGGAGACTGATAATGCTGCGCTGGTTGGAGATATTTGAGGCAGTCGCTGATGGAAGCGTATCACTGGTAAGCTAAGCCCTGTTTGGGTCTAACAACAACCGGGGCTGATGTTCTATTTTTGACCAATGGAAATTCAAGGAATTGAAAATGGGTGAGATACCACTAGCGCATTCGACCACTTTTTGGGGGGAATAACGACCGAAATGCGATAAATTCTGTGAAATAGCAACAACACTTCATAGATGACTCACAATTCTCAAGATAAGTGCCCAACAATCATCGAATATATTTGCTTGATCATCAGCAGTTAGAAAATTGTCGTTGCCTGGCAATAATTCAGTGTTGCCAAATCCTGACCTTACTAAGCGTCATCGCTTGAACCATTAATCCTGATTGGTCCGAAATTAATTCCAAATTTTCCTCACCAAAAACTCAGCCCTAAAAAGTCGCAAAACCGAGTGCTCAATTCCAGACGGTCAAACAGTGAATCCATTAGCGCCTTCCCGCTGCGGCAGCCTGTGATCAACCACTTTCTTCGATAAACTACTTATTCCCCTCTTCGTCTTCCGTCCTCAACCTCTTTGATCCACAACCCATCGTCATCAATCAACATCAACGATAATCATCAACAACAACTCCAATACATCTCCAATACTCTCCTACTCCATACAAGTCTCGCAATGGCTCGTACAAAGCAAACTGCACGTAAGTCACCTCCCTGCTTCATCGTCGCAATGTTTGGTCCTTCAGCTCGCTGTCGCCTCAGTTACTCACGCAACTTCCGCCACTTTGACGCGTCTTCATCATATCGAAACATCTCACTAACATCTCATCATAGGTAAATCCACTGGAGGCAAGGCCCCACGTAAGCAGCTCGCCTCCAAGGCAGCTCGCAAAGCCGCCCCATCAACCGGTGGTGTCAAGAAGCCCCACCGATACAAGCCAGGTATGCCTCGTCAACACATCCTCACTCATCCACCAAACTAATACCGTTCAGGAACCGTCGCTCTCCGTGAGATTCGTCGCTACCAGAAATCCACTGAGCTCCTGATCCGCAAGCTCCCCTTCCAGCGTCTGGTTCGTGAGATCGCACAAGATTTCAAGTCCGACTTGCGCTTCCAGTCGTCCGCCATCGGTGCCCTCCAGGAGTCCGTTGAGGCGTACCTCGTCTCCTTGTTTGAAGACACCAATCTCTGCGCTATCCACGCCAAGCGTGTCACCATCCAGAGCAAAGACATCCAGCTCGCCCGTCGTCTCCGCGGTGAGCGCTCTTAGATGCCTTGTCCTGCGGCAATGGGAATCTAGCACCAGCATCATATCTCGACATCCGTTCGAACACTACACCAACTCAGGCATCAGCTTTGGCAGGTAAAGGTGGAGGAAAGGCAGCAATGCTTTGAGCGAGATCACTGTAGCTAGCTTTGGTTGTCATTGGCATCTTCTCTGGTTTGGTTGGTCGTTTCATGAGCATGGTGCGAAGGTTCTCAAGGGTGGTTCATATGGAGTTGCTCAGGATGAGCATGGTCTGCTTTGTACATTAATCAGTTGACGATGGCTGAACGGTCGTATGCAATGACCGCACTGACGAATAATTCAATCAGTCTTCGTCTTCTTTGAACTACATGCCTCTCGTGACTTGTGACTGCTGCTACTCATGCTTTGCCTTTCTATGTTGTTGTCTTACTTGGTTTATATCACGCGACACGTCCTAGGTGTTTTCCTATGTCATCTTCATGTCCTCATGGACGCTTGCCCATGCTTGAGGCACTATGGACATCTTGCTCACTACCATGCAATGCCTCTCCTACATCTCGTCACGTAACATCCAGATAAGATGCAAGTACCCATGCTCCACTGCTCACGTTACTGTACCTGCTTTCGTGTTCTCGTCAAAGAATGCGTGCTTCTGCACCTGCAGAGTCCCATTGTCAGCTATCCAAAGTATTAGATGTAATTCTAATCGCGGCTACTCACATCTGCAGCCTTCAGTCTTTCAGTGCTCTGATATCTGATCAGCTGACTGACAAGATCTCTCCCTTCTGCAGATGCATTGGGTAGTATCTCCTCCCAAGTTTTGCCAGGAAAGCGGACGAATGTCATTTTGCCCCAGTCTGGTAGGTTCTTCGTTTCCTAAGTGGCATATTCAGCACAGTTCCAACGATCTCATCCGTTCAATGGAGGCATTTGAGGATATCTTCTTGCACTTACAGGCCACACCCCCTCATCCGGCGTCCCCAACGTCTCAAAAATACTCTTCACAAGCGCCAACTCACTCCCCAACTCCCCCGCATCGAACAACGTCCACTCCCTAGAATGCTGGCCCATTGACCCCATCACAACCTCCGCCACCACACACCCCGCCGCCCACAAATCAATCTCGACCGAATAATCCCTCTTCCCAAACAGCAGCTCAGGCGGCCGATAGCATGTTGTGCCCACATCTGTGATTTTCTCGTTTGCGGGCTCTGAGGTTGGATCTTTGGGGGCCCAGGCGATGCCGAAGTCGGCGAGGTAGGCGGGGCCGGTGGGGGAGGCGAGAAGGATGTTGGTGGGTTTTAGGTCGCGGTGGATGATGGAGAGGGCGTGGAGGTGCGTAAGGGCTGTAAAGATGTTGGCGAGGATTGTTTTCTGTTGGGGGATTTTGAGGGGGCCTTTGGACAGGAGAGTGGCGAGATCGAGGGCTTGGAAGGGGAAGACGAGGAGGAAGTGGCCAGATGAAATTGAATGTGTCGCGAGTAGCGGAATGATATTTGGGTGCTTTGCCGTGGACAAGATGCGTGCTTCGCGTTTGACATCGTGTGGAGGTTGGCATTGGGATGGGGTTGTGAGTTTGATGGCTAGCGTTTCCGGCGGTGCTGTTTGGTGGGTTTTGTAGATGGTGGAGAATAGACCTGTAGCGTAGTGCGTGCAATTGGGATAGGGGCCGATCGTTTTGCCGGTTAGAGGGGCGTCTTCCTCGAACTGCGTCATGTCTTCAGGTACATATCCATCTGAATCATCATGCAGATGGTAGAACTGCTCGACCTTGTCATTACAGCGCTGGTAATAATCCTCCTGGATAGCATTATGTTAGCCTCAGGGTTAGGGTTGCGAAAATATATTGCAGACTTTCGAGGCTGCATCTTTGTATATCGCAGATTCAATAGCTCTGGCTTCTGCTTGGGCATTTGCTGTATCACTTTCTGGAAAAGCAGCTTTGTAGGACATTGCGCTGAGGAATGGTCAATATGCAAAACTCGAGAAGGTAGACAGACACAGCAGTCCAGAAACTTGCATTTTCAACGTGATTGCCATACGTTCAGAAAAGCTCAAAGGCGATTGGCATGATGGAGTGGAAGTCATGACGACTGATCATTTGTAGATATTGATTTGCAAGTAGAGACGATAGAGTAATATCTGTTAATTCTCCGGGCCAATATTCAACATTGAAATTCTTGAACTGCGACTTTAGGAGCTTTATTTCTTCTTAAGTCGCGAAGATCACCACCCCTTAGGAACAGGCTCATCATGAAGAGGCGATTTACGCGACTATTTGACCCAAACAAAAGGGATGTTTATGAAGAGTCTTCTACGTTGTTGAGGACTTCAAGAAGCCAAGATCTATTTGAGGTCGATATCGCATCTGGAATTAGTCTAGCTGTTATGTCCGGATTAGATAATAGTAAGATACGTCCCCACCAGACAGTGCATTCGCATCCTACATCAACAACGTTCATGATAATGTCGCCAATGGTGAAAACACTTCAATAATCAGAGTCTATCACCAGCAGCTGGAAGGGATGGATGTGGAGCTCTCAGGACAAGAGTATCCAGCGTTGCTGGTAAGTTTTTAGCAAAACCTGCCAAACACGTGGTAAACATGTGGGCTTCCGCTGATACACTGCTCAGCGCACGCTTTCACCCAATCAAGCAGTAGCAGTCTTGGACGAGAGGGTTAAGTTGATTGGGAAGGTTAATTCGGATATTGCCGACTGGATTGCTGTATGCGACGAAATTTTGCACATGATGGGGCCTCTACTTATACGATCACCAGGAACGAAGGCGGGTTGAAGAAGCATACGTCCAAGGCTTAAGGAGACTCGCGAGTCGAAGGCCCCATGATGCATCACAAGAGCTTGGGTATACAATGCGCCTGTCTCCCGCCATATCAGTTTACTGACAACAACTAGCATCTTCCGGACGCCATGGCAGAGCATTGTCAGCTCGATGCAATCCCTTGCCGAGTCGCACGCTGCCCTCGCTACGAAGATGCAATCGGAAGTGGAGCGCCCATTACTTGAGTATCAGTCGAAGAGCAGGGAGATGCAGTCCATGTCTACCATACAAGGACACTTAGCTGCTGTAGCAAAAGATGTCGATGGAGCACATAAGAGGGCAGCCAAGCTGGCAGGCGGCAAGTCTTCCGTGAACAAGGTCGCCAACGCGTCTTCAGATGTCGAGGCTGCGAACCAGCAGTGGGAGTCCCAAGCACCCTACGTCTTCGAACAGTTACAGGACCTGGACGTAAACAGGATCGATCACCTACGCACTGTACTTACCCAGCTTGAAACATACGAGGTGGATCTAGTGGAGAGGAACCGTATCACTGCAGAGAGTTGTTTGAACGCCTTACTGAACATCGATACTAAGGACGAGATTTTGACCTTCGTCGCAAGGCTATCTAGGGGTGAATCTTCTATACCACCTCGCATGGGAAGCCGAAGCGCAACCACTAACAGCTCAGCTGGTCCTCCACCTCCAACATTGGCCCACGCTCCTACAAGCCCACCATCACGTGCTCGCGAGGACGGCGCAGGTGACGCGCCAAGTCCCTATTCTACTACATCATCGAGAGCTAATACTGGTGAGACAATTCGCTTCCTATTAGATCTGATAACTGACAGACCGATAGCTCCACCCCCAAAGAGCGGCTTCGGTGGTCTCAGACGACTGGGTACTGTACTAGGTGGCCGAAGTAAAGGCACTAAAGGAATGGATCGGCCACCCTCCCCAGAGAAGCGATCGCGACCGACGCGGAACCCATTACGAAGAGGTCCCAGCTCTAGACAAGACATGCAGACCATACCTTCGCCTCCTGAAACATCTACGGTAGATCTACCTTCGTCAGCGCCTCGCCAAGAAGCACCGCCGTCTTCACAATCCAACGAACGACCTCCATCACGGCCAGAACAAGCACGCCCAGTCGAGCAGCCGAGTGGAAATACAGCACAAGCGGCCCCAACAAGGAGTTCGAGTTTGCCGATGACCAATGGCACTGCTCCGACCCGTGACTTATCTGCTGCCCGAGACGACAAGTATGCGCCTCCTCCAGGACCTCCACCAGGAAAAGCTCCAGTGGCCGAGCGCGATGCTGAAGGCTATAGTGTGCCATCATCAGCTGTTGATGACATTACTCGCGCTCAGCAAGAAGCCGCAGCTGGTGATACCAATCAACCTCAATTCAAGCTCGCTATACGGAGCGAACCTGTACAAGAAGATGACCCTGATGCGCAATCAGCATTTTCGAGCGTCGCTAACACATTGCGAGCGGTCAGTACCTTCAATCATCAATCGTAAAAAATATGCTGATTACAGTTTAGCAAGCATCACAAGTTGCCACTCCCAGAAAGCCAGGCACTGTTCGAGGGCGTCGAGATGTCCGAAACACCGTATTCGTCCCATCTGGTCAGTCTCTTGAGAGCGCTGTTCTAGGAAGCGCTACTGGTTTAGGAGGCGTATCAGTAACCTCAGCACCACCGTTCAATCTGGGTACACCAATCCCGGGGTCAGCCGACAGTCAACGAGGTTCCGACGCACAGTCCGTGCGCTCCGCGCACTCTATGAGCAGCGTTGCAAATCCTGCAGCAGTAACGCATCCGCAAATGCATCAGCCAGGCCTCAATGCGTCCATCGTAGAAACCATCAGTGCAACATTCAACAAGACCCAGGTGACGAAAGCGGTCGTCATTGGAGAGCTTGCGCTGCAGCATAATCCTAAGGAGACGGCATCTCGTTCTGGCTCAGAAAACATTCGACTGGAGAACTTCCCGGTCCTCGAAAAGGTTGCGCCGAATCCAACCTTCATCATACAGACGCCTTCAGGATCTGGCGAATACACGGTCAGTTTATCACTTGTCACCCGCCCATCCGTGGCTTTCAAGTACCAGGTTCATCTGGAAGAATCGCATCTCGCAGCACATTGTCCCGTTTCGATCACACCAAGCTGGAAAGTAGAAGCAACGCAGGCTTCTGTAATCATCACCTACGCATTCAACCCTGCTTTCGCTTCACCAATGGGAAGAAGAGTGTCTCTCAAGAACGTTGTTATCTTTGTCAGCATTGAGAATGCCAAAGCTCTCAGCTGTCAATCCAAGCCACTAGGAATTTTCTCGAAAGAGCGCAACATGGTCTACTGGAAGCTAGGAGACATGACTTTGGATGGCTATGCGGAAGCGCCTCAGAAGCTCCTCGCACGATTTACTACTGACGCCGAAGCTATGGCTGGCAATGTCGAGATGAAGTGGGAGATCAGTGGAGAGGCAGCGGCTGGACTTGGAAGCGGTCTAAGTCTCAGCCAGATGAGCAGCTCAAAAGAGGAGGGAGGCAGCGATCCTTTTGCGGATGAGAGCACATCTACGAGTGCTTTGGGCACTTGGAAAGAGGTGCCAGTAACAAGGAAGATATTGAGTGGTAAGTACATAGCTAATTGAGGAGGATTTGAGAATGGGCAGTCTACGGAGAGTCTACCACTCATACTGGTCATGTTCATATCCAAGCCATTGGACGTTGTCAATTTTCAGCATGGATAGCGATGGCATCTTCACGCGGGATGTGGGCCACAAATAGGAAGCCTTGCGGCGCCACAAGATAGTGTAAATAATGATAGCGCTGATAGCGACGGTGGTATCAATTGTGCCTTTGTCTTTATCATGAACAATGGGCTCTGGGATGTCTACGAAGCGCCCAAGTATGTCACTGCAACAAGGCTATCAGACAAGCTGCTTGAACCGCTCATGAATGCCCAGTCATAACTTGTGAATGGTGATTTGTGATCTGTGACCACTCGCTTCCTGAAGCATTTGGGATTCTTGCTGTTCCGCTTGTGGATCTTTGCAAAACGCGACACCCCTGGTTCCGTACCTGACGCTAAAGTAATTAAACAAAGACTAAGGTAGCGACAACTCTATCCCGAAATTGCTTCCTATGCGCCCACAAGCTCATTGGTGGAAAGCGGGAGATTGATGTTGTGCCTTTGACCAGAACATCTCGCTGTCGCTCCCTCTCACTCTTTACTATCCTTTCGCCACCGTGCTCGCCGTTCGTCGCCCTTCTTTTATCGACGACAGCATACACCATCATTCTTTCATTCCGTCTCTATTGACATTCCTCGCCAGGTGAAACACCAGTCAAACGCCCAGGTGTAACGTGCCTTAATTCTTCACCACACCGCAACTGCTCAGGAATAAAGAAAAAAACACACGATCATTCGGTGAAGAAGCAATTTGCGTAGTAACCGTTTTAATACAAGAGCGTTGCGCAAGCAATCCGCTCGCCCATAATGTTTCATCAACACCACGCTGGTCACCAGCACCACAAAGCACCAATGGAGAAGAGACAGGACGCAGGGACTGTGGTGCAGTATGTCTACAAGACTGCTGCGAAGACGTTCGATGGGCCTGTTGGTGGCTACAAGACTGTCGCTGCACAGCCAGAAAACACACCTTCGTCGGATTCAAGTCCAAACTCCAATTCGAACTCCAACTCCAACTCCAACGCGAACAAGGACAATTCAAACTCCGGTTCGCAACAACAAGCACAGGAAAAGGCAGCGCAGCAGGCAGCGCAACAATCAGCAGAAGCAGCGGCTTCTTCCGCTGTAGTGTCGGAAGCGATAGCGAAAGCAATGGCTACACAACAAAAAGCGGCTGCGCAGACAACAGTTGCTGCTGCGACGACTGAGCAGAAGGCTCAAGCAACACCTACACCTGAGAAGACCGAGGCAGCAGCGAAAGGCACATCTACTAGCTCATCTAAAAGGGCAACCGAAGCAACCAAGTCACCTGTCGCGGCTGCGACATCAGATAAAGCAGTAGCGTCCTCACCTACGTCCTCATTCATTGAGTCAACAAGCTCCTCCAGCTCTACGCCAAGTCAGACTGCTGCCGCAAGTTCTGGATCTTCAGGAGGATTGTCCAGTGGAGGAAAGGCTGGATTGGCTATCGGCATCCTGTTGCTAATTGGTCTACTTCTCGCTGGGTTATTCTTCTGCTATCGCCGCAAGAAGAGCAGGGAGGCTGAAGCTTACGGCAAAGCTGATGATGAGAAGTCTGCATACGCTGGTGACTTGAATAGGGCAAACACTACGGCTTCCACGAGAACGACTGCGACTGCACCAAGACTGAGCCTGCGACCCGTAACCCAGTTCCTACCTGATCTTGCATCAAAGGGTAAGGCTGCCAATGCCGCTGGAGTGGCGGGTGGAGCAGCTGGTGGTGCTGCCGCTGGCGCAGCTATGGCCAGCACGAACCAGAACGACCCAGCCAATCCTTTCAGCAACCACTCAGCCGTTCAGCCATCACAAAGGTTGTCCGACGAGGAGAAGATTATGCTTCCCATTCAAGGCACTCCAGCAGAGAACCCATTCGCGGACAATGCAGCAGCGCCAGGCTCTATGCAATCATTGGCTGATGCTCCTGCTCCACTCCGAATCAGGACACCAAATCCCGAGGCTGCTGCCACCGCTGGTGCTGCTGGTGGCCTTTTGGGTGCTGGCGCCGTTGCTGCCACAAAGCACAACGAGCGTAACCACGCTCCCAAGGCTCTCGATCTCTCGCCTAACCGACCCGTCTCTCCTGCCGGTACCAGTCCTGCCGTTTCTGAGTTCAGCCAAACGCCAGTCTCACCTGGCGCCATGGCTAATGGCCCACCTCCCAGCAATGTTCACCGTATTCAGCTCGACTTCAAGCCCTCTATGGATGATGAGCTCTCACTCCGCGCCGGTCAACTCGTTAGACTCCTTCACGAATATGATGATGGCTGGGTGAGCATTCTCCCTTCCATTCCAATCTTCTGTCTTTGCTAATTGATTATAGGCTCTATGCATTCGTCTCGACCGCTCTCAACAAGGTGTCGCTCCTCGCACATGTCTCTCAGCTCGTCCTGTCAAGCCTCGCCCACCACCAGGTGCACGCGCCGGCCCTGGTCCTCGCGGCCCATCACCACCAGGAATGATGGGTCCAGGTCAGCAACGTCCACAGTCACCAGCCGGTGGTCGTGGCTCAATATCTCCATACGGTCGTCAACCCCGACTCATGAGCTCAGGCCCCAACCGTGGTCATCAACAGCGCTCAATGTCGCCAGGCCCCTATGGCGGTGGGCCTCAGAGTTCCGCCGTCATCCCAGCTGCAGGAAGCAAGCGACGAAGCAACTCTGCCAGCGACACTCAGGCACGTAGAATGAGCCCTCCAGGCCCAAGTCCCATGAACCCCAACGTTCAGCGTGTGCCTATGCAGCAGCAAGCTGTCACGTCACCTGACTCGGCTTCCATCACGAACCGAACGCCGCCAGTGAGCGTGATGCCTCCTACTAGGAAACCAGTTCCCGGCCAGGCTATGTGAGTAACTCAGTCACTGGCTGGCAGATGTACATTCGACACATACACGAACACGGACTGGGATCTCGGATCTCCTTTACTCACACTTTGGACGGACTTCGCTTTAGACATCACACTCGCAACACGGCGACGCAGCGCTACCCCACTACCCACATACTGCTACCTATCTAATGCTTTTCCTTGCACAAATTCGATGAATGCTCTCGATCAATTCCAATTTCTCCAAATTTGTCGTGCGCACGTGGTTGCACATGGACTTTACTCTTCGATTCTTGAGAGCCCACATTTTACTCCCGAGAGGGATATCGGTAGATACCATGGTTTCAGTGGCAAGGGTGCTGTGGTATGAAAAGAGGAGAGAGGGGCTCGTGTGTATATTACTTAGGTAGTGATAGTGATTGAATGGATGATGGCACTGGTGGCCTAAACAGACCTTTCTGTGCCCTTGCAGACATCTATGACATGACACCGATCCGATAGAAAAATCCTGTAGACCATCAAAAGACTTAGCCTCGAGTGTTCTTTAATTAGACCCGTCAATACTCTTGTTGGCAACTCTCAGTGTTGTTGCTAAGATTGCCGTTTTGGGCATTTTGTCCCCCACTGCCTCACTGCTTTGACGCGTCCCCCAAAACTCCAACAACCTCGGAGCTCCACCAGCCCGTCAGGAGTGTGTCAAGTCCCCATCTTATTGCAATATGTCCTCTCCGCCAATGCGTCAAGCCCGGCGCAGCCTTCAGACTCCCCAACAGCCCTCCACACGCCTGCGCCGCCCCAGCATCACCGGGAGCGGTGGTAGCGATGGGCCATCTGCTATTCCAATGGCCATTTCGAGAAATCAGCTTGCGGCCAGTAGGATTGCCAACACACAACCCACATACAATTTCATCACTGGCGGTTCGGTGCCTGCGCCTACTATGCAGCCCTTGGGGCACAGTAGGAGACAGTGTACGGTCCCAGTAAAGCCGGACATTGGCAACGAGGACCTTCGCGCCCAGATTAAGACTCTACAATATGAGCTTCAGTCATTCAAGGAAGAGAGGGAGCTTCGTAGTCTGCAGCATGATAAGGAATTACGGGATGTACAGCTCAAAGCTGAAGATACGTTCAGGAAAGCGCAGGTGGAGGAGAGTGTAAAGGTCGTGCCTACGCACAAGTACGACTCTCTACGGCGCGAGTTGAAGGAGTCACAAGATCAGGCTATAAACCAGCAAAATGCACTCGAGAAGAAACTACGGACTGCACAGGAGGAGTGTCGCGCAGCGAAAGAGGAAGCGGAGGAAGTGCAGACGGAGGCTTCAAGCTTGGAACGCCAGCATCAGTATCAATTGCAGGAAATCGAGTCGAAACATGTCACACTCCAGAAAACCCTCAGCGACCTCCGCGATGATCTGGCCGCAAAATCAAACGCGTTGCAAACCACCCAAGACCGCCTCTCGCAGCGCGAAACGGAGACGGGGAACCTTGAGAGCGAGATCCTACGGCTCAAAGCTCAGACAGGCGATGCGGATACCCTGGCTGTGATCAAGAGGGAGCTATCTGAGCAAGTAGCGCATATACGCAAGCTTGAATCTACGAACCGCGAACAGAATGTGGAGTTGAAGCATTTCCGGCGCGTCCATAAAGCGGTGGAGGTTGTGGAGGAGGAGAAGAGCGCGTTGAAAATTAGATTGGGTGTTATGGAGGACATGGGAAAGCAACTGAGGGAGGCGCAATTGCAGAGGCAGATACTGGAGGATGAGAAACGGTCTTGGACATCTTATCTGCAGAATGAAGGCGGCAGTGGCCAGATCGAATTGAAAGGACCAGAGGATATGGCACGAGCGCTCGTCAAGGAACGGTTGGAGAATGCGAGTTTGGTGCAGAGGATTGGCGCTGCTCAGCCTGAGCTGCTGGAGAAGGATGAGATTATCAAGAGCCTGGAAGAGGAACGCAATAGGATTCAGACTGAAATGGAAAAGCTTCGTGCTGGTGGTGGAGGCGGAGGAGGCGCAGATGCGAGAGCAAAGACACGGCTCGAACGGCAGCGCGCTCTTGCTGTCAAGGAAGTCGAGTATCTCCGAGAGCAACTACGGACATTCGACAGCGAAGAGCAAACTTATCACTCCGAGAACCAATTTGATGCGCAGAAAACAAAACGCATTACCGATCTAGAGGCTCTGGTCGACCAGCACCGCAACGAACTCCAAACCCTCACTACCGAGCTCGAGAACGCCGAGAAATCTACCCCCGCGCCGCCTCATACTCCACTCAAACGCCCAAGGGAGGAAGATGGAGATGACCACCAGCTCGGACAATTGTCACGCAAGAACCGCAAGCTGCAAGACGACCTCTCGAAACTCCACTCGACCTACGCACTACTTCAAAATGAGCATGCGGCGCTACAAACACAATTGTCCTCCCTGCAGCAGAGCGCAAAGACACGGGTTCTGAGTATGCGGTCGAATCCAACCGCCGACGCGGAAGCCATCAAGCAGAGTACACTCACAACCCTGAAGCAAGAAAACCGTGACCTCCTCGCACAATTGGAGCGTCGATCTGATCTCCAAGGCAGCAAAACAGTGCCTATGAGTACCTTAGATTCTCTAAGGCTAGAAATGAAAGAACTAGAGCAGACAGTTGCCGACAAAGAAAAACGAATGCTCCGCCTCAAAGAAATCTGGTCCAAAAAGGCCTCAGAGCTGCGCGAAGCCATCTTCAGCATCCTTGGCTGGAAAATGGAATTCAGACCTAATGGGCGTTTTGCCGTTTCTCTCAACATTAACAACAACGCAGACGGCGATGGGGATGGGCATGGGGATAGGGAGGCCGAGGAGTGTTGTTTGATCTTCGATGGGGATAATGGCACTATGAAGGTGGCGGGAGGTCCGCAGAGTGAGTTTGGCAGGCAGATTAGACCGTTGGTTAAGGAGTGGGTGGAGGGGAGGAGGTATATTCCTGGACTGATGGCGGGTATTTTGTTGGGGAAGGTGGAGGATGGGACGGTGGTTATGTGAGAGAGGGGAGAGGAGAGAGGGGGAACGGGGTACGGTGAATGGGGAAGAGTGATGGGGTTG
>JAABUS010000908.1_pt1 | contig 70425 bp, 56 predicted proteins | sample 5560161 | NCBI WGS metagenome assembly JAABUS01 (sample SAMN10711885, study PRJNA513376) | rock metagenome | isolation source: Antarctica rocks | place: Antarctica: Victoria Land, Trio Nunatak nord | collected 2016-01-04
AAATGGTTTTTCAGCAACGCTAATCATGGTGCAAATTAAAGAATGGTTGCCAAAGCTTTTCCTGCCATTCTTTGATTTGCAAAAATTAAAATTAAATCTCGTCTGTTGAGTTTTTCAGCAGACCCTACTTAAGTAGCTTGCTGAAAGTATTGACAGGGCGTAATACGCAACAGCACATCCAGGACAAAATGATTGAAAAGGCGAAGGAAAAAATATCTACCACCGAACTATCGGTAAGTGAAATTTCTTATGCTTTAGGCTTTGACCACCCGCAATCGTTCAGCCGTTTGTTTAAGTCTAAAACCGGACTTTCGCCTTTGGCATTCCGACAGACCTTTAATTGAGCAGAACAAGCAATAGTCAGGATTAAATACATTTTCAAATTGATAAAACAGCCGGTCCGCATTTATATAAAAAAACTTAATGCTTCTTTTATCATACTAAAAACAGTGAAAATTCAGGCGATAAAAGAAGCATCATATTTATCACTAACATAACTACTGCTTTTCGATTTTTAAAAACCGAAAGCTGTCAGGATCGATAACCAATTGAAAAGCATTTGAACTATCCTTAACAAATTTTATGTTAACCAAGGCTGTTGCCCTCGGCGAAACCTTCGCGTTTGAGTGATGTGTATGAAAAACGTAATGCATATTTCCTTTCTTATCGGTAAACAAATCGCCGTGCCCGGTTCCGTTGATTTTTAAAAGGTTTTTGCTGATGATCGGGTTTTTGTCAAACTTTTTCCATGGGCCAAAAGGCGATTTGGAAGTGGCATAACCAACCGCGTAATCCGGGTTACGAAAATCATTGGCCGAATATAGCAAGTAATATAAACCGCCTTTTTTTACAACTGTTGGCCCTTCGGTAACCGGCCAATTTGTTTTAGCCGTATTTTCCCAATCCTGTGTTGCCGTAATACATTCTTTAACTGTTTCTGGCAAAATATCAGAAAGGTCATCTTTCATCCGGGCTACAAAAATTCGGTTGCCTTCCATTAAACGCACATGGTACAAATAAAACCTGCCATCAGTATCCCGAAATACAAATGGGTCAATTTGCTTTCCAACACCGGACAAAGCTTTAATTTCTTTTTGTTTAAAAGGCCCGAGCGGGTTATCACTTTGCGCAATGGCAATGTGTTCATCTGCCGTGTAAGCCATATAATAAGTTTTGCCAATTTTGAATACTTGCGGTGCCCAAAAACCTTTACTTCCGTAGGCATCACCTTTGGCCAATGCAAAACCATTTGTTTTACCTGCCGGTCCGGTCCAATTTTTTAGATCTTTAGATTGGCAGACCAAAAAGCCCTGCTCGCTGCTTGTCCCGTATAAATAATAAGTCCCTTTATCCAAAAAGATGGTTGGGTCTGCAAAATAAATGGTATCTGTTTGAAGCTTTGATACTTTAACTGCAATAAAATCTTTTGAATTGGCAAAAACAGGGTTTTGAAATATTCCCCAGATAAATGATAGCAAGACTAAATACTTCAGTTTGTCCATCTTTAAAAGTATTAAAAATTAATTGGTAATTAAGCGATATGTTGCGTTCCTTCAGCAGGCAAAATGCACAGCAGCACATACACCATAAGCTGATTGAAAAAGCGAAAGAAAAACTATCTGCTACCAGCTTATCGCTGAGTGAAGTGGCATACAAACCGGGTTTTGAACATCCGCAATCGTTCAGTAAATTATTTAAAACGAAAACCAACCTTTCGCCATTAGCGTTCAGACGATCTTTTAACTCATAAAAAGCAGAAGATAAACGGGAGCTTTAACAAAAAGCACTTGCACCACAAAAGATGCAAGTGCTTTTTGTTGATTATAAGAGCCTGTTTAAATTTCTATCACATCCTTTGTCAAACCCGGGATTAATAATTACTTGTTTCTTTTATGCCATAAATTTGGACATCGTATATTTTTGTTTTTGGCTAAAGCCGGTTGCTTGTCAACTTTATCCACGGCCTGAAGGCCGTGGCAATTGAAGTTTGATAATTAGCCTGTTATAATAGCTTTGTTCGTTGCCGTCAGATAAAAATTTGTAAAACAAGGTGGCTAAATTGCCACGGCCTTCAGGCCGTGGATGGTAAGAAATTTAGATATGGCTTTAGCCAAAATAACCGGTAAGAAATTTAAACAGGTTCCAAGTTTTTATAAAACATCTGTTCAGGATTTTTTCGATGCTTCTTTTATCACCTAAAAATCTGAATTTTAAAAAGTTTTCATACAGGCGTTGATTACAGGAAACAAAATTTACAGGCATAAAAGAAGCATCGATCCATAAACTTAATCTTTTTAAATTTTTGCCCGAGGTTTGCTGTACTTCTTTTATCACATGAATTTTAAGATTTTAAATTTTTATTTTTACAAGCATCAATTATAAAATCGAAATTTACAGGCATAAAAGAAGTATTATGATTTTCTTTGACAGCAATTTAAACCACCTTTATAAATTATGAGAAACTTTAACCACTTATCGTACTGTATTTTATGTTTTTTGATGATGGCTGATTGCACAATGGCGCAATCGCCTGGCTTAGGGCACAATCTTTTTGACGGCAAAACTTTAAACGGCTGGAAACGTGAAGCCGGAACCGCCGATTATAAAGTAGAAAACGGCGTAATTGTGGGCACAACGGTTATCAATTCGGGCAATAGTTTTTTGGTGACAAAAGAAGCATACCGCGATTTTGTGCTGGAGCTGGATGCCAAAATAGAAAGCACCGAAAGCAATTCGGGCATACAAATCAGAAGCCATTTTGACGGCGAAGGCCACAAAGGAAAAGTTTATGGAAAGCAAGTCGAGATTGATCCTTCCGCCAGAAGCTGGTCAGGCGGGGTTTATGATGAAGACCGCCGCCAGTGGTTGTACCCGCTGGATTTGAACCCGAAAGCAAAAACGGCTTTTAAAATCGGGCAATATAACCACATCAAAATTGAGTGCATCGGCAATGAAACCAAAACCTGGATCAACCAAATTCCGGTTGCGTATGTGGTAGATACTTTAGACCGCGAAGGCTTTATCGGTTTGCAAGTCCATGCCGTTACAACAGCAGAACAAGCCGGCAAAAAAGTATATTTTAAAAATATCCGCATCCAGACTTCCAACCTAAAACCAAGCGTTTTTCCTGCGGATATTTATGTGGTAAACAATGTACCCAACTTTTTAACCCCTTACGAAAAAGAACACGGCTGGAGATTATTGTTCGACGGAAAAACTGCCAATGGCTGGCACAGTGCCAAAGGAAATACTTTCCCGGCAAAAGGCTGGCAGGTGAATAAAGGTACGATGATGGTTTTACCTTCTCAAGGAAAAGAAGCGGCAAACGGCGGCGACATTGTAACCAAAGATTTATTCTCAGCTTTTGATGTTTCTTTCGATTTTAAACTCACGCCCGGTGCCAATAGCGGTTTGAAATATTTTGTAACGCTGAATGAAAAAACGGATGCTTCTTCTATCGGCTTAGAATATCAGGTTTTGGATGACGCTTTGCACCCAGATGCAAAGTTGGGTCGCAACGGTGACCGGACGTTGGCTTCTTTGTATGATCTGATTCCGTCGCAAAAGCAAGCCCGTTTTATTCATCCGATTGGTGCCTGGAATACTGGCCGTGTGGTGGTTTATCCCAACAATCATGTAGAACATTATCTCAACGGTTTAAAAGTTTTGGAATACGATCGTGGCTCGAAGGAATTCGAACACTTGGTAAGCATCAGCAAATACAATGTGTGGCCAAACTTTGGATTGGCAAAAGCCGGCCACCTGCTGCTGCAAGACCATGGCAACCAGGTTTCCTTCCGCAGTATCAAAATCAAAGAATTACACTAAATTTTACTCGATAAAAGAAGTATGGAAAATTCACGTCGTCAGTTTATTAAACAAGCTGCCCTGGCTGGGGCCGGTGTTATGGTTTCTAAAGTTAGCTGGAGTGCCAAAAGTTATAAGCGCATTATCGGTGCAAATGAACGTGTACGGGTTGGCGTAGTTGGCTTTTCAGATCGGCACAGAAGTTCGCATGCGCCGAGTTTTATGAATAATTATAAAGAACTGAATTTTGATCTGGTTGCCGTATCCGATATCTGGAATAAAAGAAGGGAAACAGGTGCGGCTTTTTGGAAGGAGAAAATGGGACATGATGTAACCGCCTGCCGCAACAACGAAGAAATGTACGATAAAAAGCTGGTGGATGCCGTTTTTGTAAGCACAGCAGATTTTCAACATGCTTTGCATGCGATAGAAGCCGTAAAAGCGGGTTGCGATGTGTATTGCGAAAAGCCATTTGCAGAAACCATGGAAGATAACCGCGCGGCTTTAAAAGCGATCAAAGCAACGGACAGGATCGTGCAGATCGGTTCGCAAAGAAGAAGCGGCAGCAATTATCAGGCAGCGGCAGATTTTGTAAAATCAGGAAAATTTGGGCCGATCACGATGGTAGAACTGACCTGGAACGTAAACCAGCCCGGACGCTGGCGCAGGCCAGACGTAGTGCCAACTTTGAAAGAAGAAGATACCGACTGGAAACGGTTTTTGATGAACCGGCCAAAAGATACTTTCGACCCACGGAAATACCTGGAGTTTCGTTTGTTTTGGCCGTATTCATCCGGTTTGCCGGGGCAATGGATGAGCCATCAGATTGATACCGTACATTGGTTTAGCGGGATACAGCATCCGCGAAGCGTGGTTGCCAACGGCGGGATTTATGCCTGGAAAGATGGCCGGAAAAACTGGGACACGATTTCGGCAGTTTTTGATTATGGCCCGATGAATGATCCGGCAAACGGTTTTCAGGTAACTTTTTCTTCGCGGATGCACAACGGCGATGAAAATCCGGCCGAAATTTATTATTCCAATGGCGGCGAGCTGAACCTCAACACCAATAAAGTTTCTCCAACCGGCGGATTGACCAAAGCTCATGCCGCAGAAATGGGAATGCAAGCTAATTTATTACCGGAAATTAATTTATCCAACACAGAAAAAGTAATTGCTTCGGCCAATACCGGCGGTGATGTGCTGACTTCCAACCATGTACGCAACTGGATGGAATGCGTGCGCAGCCGCAAGCAGCCACATGCGCCGGTGGAAGCTGGTTACAGCCATTCTATCGCTACGATCATGACCAACGCCGCCGTACATACCGGCCAGAAAGCTACGTTTGATGAACGGACACAGGAAGTGATGGCTGGCGGCAAAGCCTTTAAATATCAGGGGTAAAAGAAGCATGATGAAATTCAATTTAAAAACGATAACTGCCTGCGCGTTTGGTTCGTCGTTGTTTTCTGTTGCTTTTGCGCAAACTGATAATCAGGTAAAGGTTTTAAAAGAAGTGGGTAAAAATAAGATCGATGTTTTTATCGGTTCAAAACCTTTTACCAGCTTTTTGTATCCGGATACGTTGGAAAAACCTGTTTTGTACCCGGTTTTTACGGTTGAAGGAACGGACATTACGAGAGGTTTTCCGCTGAACCCGAAACCCGGCGATGCCACAGACCATCCGCACCATATTGGCATTTGGTTTAATTATGAAAACGTAAACGGATTGGATTTTTGGAACAATTCATACGCCATCCCGAAGGAGAAAAAAAACCAGTACGGCTGGGTGAAAACGGACAAAATCCTCAGCATAAAAAGTGGTGTAAAAGGAGTATTGGCTTATCATGCAAACTGGGTAAACCAGCAAAATGCGGTTTTACTGGAAGAAACAACAACTTTTGAATTTAGCCAGGTTGGGCACAAACGTTTGATCGACCGGAAGACCGTTTTGAAAGCAAATACGGAAGTAACTTTTAACGATGCAAAAGATGGTTTATATGGATTGCGGCTGGCGCACGAACTGCAAATGCCCACCAAAGAAGACCAGAAATTTACCGATGATAAAGGCAATGTAACCATTGTAAAAGGCGGAACAGACCAAGTTGCCAACGGAAATTACATCAGCAGCGAGGGCAAAACCGGCAACGATGCCTGGGGCACGCGGGGAAACTGGTGCAAAGTTTACGGCAAAATGGGCAACGATTCGGTTAGTGTGGTGATGATCGATCATCCTGAAAACCCAAATTATCCAACTTTTTGGCACGCGCGCGGCTACGGTTTGTTTGCCGCAAACCCCTTGGGCGAAAAGATTTTTACCAATGGAAAATCAGCCAAAAACCTGAAATTGAAAAAAGGGGAAACAGTTACTTTCCGTTACCGGATTGTGGTAGATGAAGGTAAAAACGCAATTTCCACCGATCAAATCAAAAAATTTGCTGCGGAGTTTGCCCAAAAAAAGTAGTGTAAAAGAAGCATTAGTAATTATAAAGAAAACGCTGTTAATTGATTTTAACGGTGTTTCCTGTTTTAGCAGTTTTTTATTTGACGGTGTAATAATTATGCCATGAATTTTGGTGTCTTAATTTTTTTGGCTAAAGCCTTTAGCTGCCGCTTTTGTCCAGGGCCTGCAGGCTGTGGCTATTGAAAACCAGCATCTTACCTCCTATCGTGGTGACGTGTTGTTATCTGCAGATATAAAAAACACAAAACAAGGTGCCCGGATTGCCATGGGTGTCAGGATTGCCACGGCCTTAAGGCCGTGGATGTTGTGTAAGTTGGATATGGCTTTAGCCAAAACAGCTGAGAAAGAGTTTAAACTGATGCTTCTTTTATGCCTGTAAATTTTGTTTCTGTGATCGATACAATCAGCAAAAAACGCAGCATGTTTTAAGGTTTTAGGCCGATAAAAGAAGCATCAAAAAAAACCAGCTTAAACCAAATCAAAACAGCTCCTGATAGCTATAGCTTTACTTTCATGCCCGAACCAAACAAACCTCATTTTTGGCTACAAAAACAGTAGATTAGGCTACGTTTGTTTGTTTATTGTTGCGGAAATTAGCAGCATCAAATCAACAGAAAAAATGAAAATCATTGTAACAGGTTCTTTAGGGAACATCAGCAAGCCACTAACAGCAGCGTTGGTGGAAAAAGGACATACCGTAACTGTAATCAGCAGCAGCCCGGAAAAACAGGCCGCCATTGAAGCGTTGGGTGCTACGGCAGCTATCGGCTCATTGGAAGATGCGGGCTTTCTTACTTCTACTTTTACCGGTGCAGATGCCGTATATTGTATGGTCCCGCCAAATAACTACTTCGATCCTAACCTTGACCTTTTTGCGTATTACCGCAAGCTTGGCGATAATTATGCGGAGGCTATCAAGGCTTCGGGCGTAAAACGCGTGGTCACCCTCAGTACCTGGGGTGCGCACTTAGAGAAGGGAAACGGGATTTTATTGGGTGCCCACGATATTGAGCAAACCCTGAATGAACTGCCAACAGATGTAGCTATTACGCATATGCGCCCTACTTCTTTTTACTACAATTTATTGGGCTATTCACAAATGATAAAAGCACAAGGTTTTATCGCAGCAAACTATGGCGCAAATGACGTAATCGCTTGGGTTTCGCCAAAAGATATTGCCGCTGCAATTGCTGAAGAACTGGAAACACCAACGAATGGCAAAAAAGTGCGGTATGTGGCAAGCGAAGAACTTACAGGCAATGAAACGGCAAGTATTTTGGGCGAAGCTATCGGAAAGCCTGATTTGAAATGGATACTTACAAGTGATGAACAAATGTTAAACGGTTTAAAATCGGTTGGGATGAACCCGGAAATTGCTGCCGGTTTGGTTGAAATGTATGCCGGTTTGCATAGCGGTTTGTTAGCAGAAGATTATTACCGCAATAAACCAGCAGTGATGGGCAAAGTAAAACTGGTGGATTTTGCAAAAGAATTTGCTGCCGCGTTTAAAAAAAGTTAATTGTCTTTGTACAAAAACAGGCCGTCGTTTTTGAGACAGCCTGTTTAATTTTTTCATTTTTTGCTTCCGTTGATGCCCTTAATTGACTAAAAATGAAAGTTTTAACTTAGTTATATCTCCTTTGTCTCAAGTTGATGTTCTTCATCAACAGAATACCATTTACCACCTTGAATTTTTTTCTAAAACAATTTTGGCTGTTGAAGGGACATCAACAAAGGTGAAAAAAATATCAAGACTTGTTATCGACAGAAGACATGAACAACTGCATTAAATTAAGGGTGTTTAATAGTAAAAAGCCCGGCACTGGTATCTTGGCCTACAGATGAGGACAGGTTGAGGTTATCATGGGTGATACCGTCATTTTTAACATCCACCAAAGTTATTTTCCTATTTCGTATAACGTTAACTTCTTTTATGCTTATTGCTTTTTGGCTTAAAAATTTGTCTTGTGCTTTCGGATAGCTTCCAAGTTCGTGTGCATTGTTGTACAGGTATAAATTGCGGAAGCTAAATTTGGGCTGACCTTTCTCTGCCGGGTAAACCAGTATGTAATAACAGTTGGTGAAAACATTATTTTGGAAAGTAAAAGATGGCACCATTCCCGAAGAACCATACCAGATAGCAGTGTTGTAAGCACCGTCAACAATGGAGTTGGTAAAGGAAAAATCATTGAAATTACTGCCCAAAACCATGGCAATCTTGCTGTTGTGAAATATACAATAGTTTACATGTACACCTGGACCACTTACCCAGAAAGCACTTTGTATGGCTGATGAATTAGGTTCTCCTATAAAAAAGCATTGCGAAACAAACAGGCCGTTCAGAGTTTTATCGGCCCGCCTGATTGGATAATAGTCCGGAACCTCATTGTTTGGGTTGCCTAAAAATTTCAACCCTTTTAAATGAACATTGTCCTTCTCAATAGCCATTCCGATACAATGGGGAAACCCGGTAGTATCATTTACACTTGAAACACATTGAATGACAGGCATTTTATCAGGTTGCCAAATCTTGTCATCCGGCATAACCATCGCTTCAATTGTGTAGGCGTTTGTATCGCTTTTAGTAGTAGCCGTTTTTAAAAACAGCTCGTGAGAGAGTAGGTATAAGCCAGGAGCGACTTTTATTTTTACCAGTTTATTTTCGGTAAAACTATTTGTTTTTAAAACTGCTTGTTCCAGGGAAGCCAGAGGCGCATTAACCGCGCCACTCGCCTGATCATTGCCTTTGGCAGCGTCTACGTAAAGTGTTTGGGCAAATAGTTGGTTTCCTAAAGCCAAAAAAATAGTGCATAACAGTATAATCGGCTTGTAAATACGCTGAGATGTGTTTGCTTTCATGCTACAAGTATAAAAAATTTGCAGTTGTTAAAGCCTGTTTAAATTTTGCCTGATGATATTTCGATGCTTCATTTTACCGCCTAAAAATTGGTGCATTTATATTTTTGTGATGCCGGACTTGTTTCGGCATCCCACTTGATTGGATTGTTGCCTTGTCCTGAGGGATCCTGAAACAAGTTCAGGATGACAGCGGGATGCTTCTTTTATCAACATAAAATTGGTAAGCAAATTTTAAACAATCCCTTAAATAACCGCTTCTGCAAACCTTTCCATTTCTTCTAATTGCGGGCTGCATTGCAGCAGGAAAAAATTGACACCCACGTTTTCAAATTCTCCAATCCAGTCCTGAACTTGTGCCGGCGTTCCGGTTAATCCGGTTCTTAAACCACGGTTTGAAACCAAAAAATAGCTAACCATAAAATCCTAAACCGTTTAGAAGATATCCTTACGGAATATTTTAACAGCGGTTCTTTGATAAAACAAGGCGTGCCCACAGTTGGATACGTTGCAGAAAAACTAAACATATCGCCCAGTTACCTGAGCGGATTACTTAAAGCACTGACTGGCCAAAGCACGCAGCAGCACATCCACGATAAGCTGATTGAAAAAGCGAAGGGGAAACTGTCCTCAACCAGCTTATCCGTCAGCGAAATTGCTTATGGATTAGGCTTTGAACATCAGCAGTCGTTCAGCAAATTTTTTAAGACAATAACCAACGTTTCGCCTTTGGATTTCAGGGCTTCGTTTAATTAATGCTTCTTTTATCACCCCAAAAACCTTGAAAAATACCGGGCTTTTTACGGACAGCAGCAATTGCAAAAACAAAATTTACAGGCATAAAAGAAGCATTGTAAATTATTGATAGGATTTTTCGCAAATTATAATTTGTAACAGGTGACCGTTCTGCCAGAAAGTTCTAATTGCTTATCTTTAGCATTTCTGCTTAATTAACAGGAAAATAATCTCCGTAGCAGCACAATGCACAGCAAGCACCATCATCCGGCAAAAACCCTTTACCTTCGGGTAGCAGCCGCGCAGCAAGGAACGATGGATGCGCGCATTTTGGCAAAAATTTTAAACGCCCTGAACCTGGCTTTTGAAAATTTTATTCGTGCCGAGATGAATTTGGCTTATGCTGAGATTAAATCTGCCCCGAAAAAAGAAATCAAACGCTTGTGCACAGAAACCGGGATGCTGATAACCGGCATCAACCTCCAAAATGCAACGCTAAGTATCCGGGTAGATGCTACGCCGGAACAACTGCCTTACCGCGCCTTAAAAGATGTTGTTGAATTGAAGGAAAAAATGTTCAGCCTGTTTATCCAAACGATGTTTAATCCTCAGCTCTTCGAACCAACTTTTGTGCTGCAATTAACTGATAGATATGCTGCAAAAGATCGTATCGGGATGTTTAAACCAATTTTTGATCAGCTGAGCGGGCATGGGTTCGTCCTGTATTTTGGCAGTAATGAAGGTGCAACAGATGAAAGCTGGCCGGTAAACCCTGACAAAGAAGCCATGAGTTTGCTGGTTCCGGAAGCAGTGAGGCAGGCGAAAGAGAAAGTTGAAACTTACTATCAATACGTCAGGACCGGGGAAATAAACGACCTGTTTGGCAAGCGGTCCAAGTATGAAAAGGTGCTGATCAAAGAGAACCCAAAGCATGATCTGTATCCTTATCAGCTGCAAAAAATCAGCCTGAAGGATAAAACTTACCAGTTTAGCAGGCAGTTGACGGCTTCCGTTACGGTCAAAAACGGATTGTATCACCTGCAGTTGCCCGAGCTTTTGCTTAGCGCAACCGGCGAGAGCCGCATCGGTGCAGAAAAAGCTTTTGACGCCGTGCTGGCTGCCTTGATCCGCCAGCTGGAAAAAGGACAATCAAACAGCCCAAACGAAAAAGCTGCACTTGCAAAGCTTCAAAGCTTGCTGGTGGCGGATTGAAGCGGTGAAGTTTTTATCAGATGCTTCTTTTATCAGGTGAAAATTAAGATATGTTTCAAAATTTTCAGGAAATTAAGGTTTTCAAGGAACGACTGCTTTTTTTACAGGCGTTATTTCCAACATATCTGTTCGTTGCTGCGTATTGGGTAACATTTTTAGCCGGTTCAGCGTAAAACAAAGCAACTGTGGGTTAGGCATTTAAAACCTTTCGCCACACGTTTTCACCAGGTTTAATTTATGATATGTTATTGATAAACAGGCTCAAAGAGCTGCGGCTACAAAATCATCTCGTTCAGGAGCAGGTTGCCGGTCTTTTAAACGTTTCTGTACCTGCTTACTCAAAAATGGAAACCGGCAGAACGGACCTGAATTTTTCCCGGATCAAAGCACTGGCGGCAATTTACAATATCAGTTTGGTTGAGCTTTTTACGCCGGAAGAAAAATTATCACCGGGACAACCCACTGCTTCAGAAGCACTCATGGCCAAACTTCTCCTCAGGCAGCAGGAAATCAACAGCCTTCGGGAGCAGTCGATCAAACTGTATGAACTCCTCAAGCTAAAGCGGGAACAAAATAGTTGAGTTAAGGCCGGATGTTTTTGTTTGAGTATTGCTAATGCTGATGCTTCTTTTATCGTATTAAAATCAACAAACTACTGTATTTTAAAATTGCCGTTTGCAGATACAAATTTTATCGGCGTAAAAGAAGCATCCTGATTTTTCCGCTGCAAAACACCAAATGGTTTTAAACTTTGGGTTGAGGGCGATCGCATTGAACCCTTGTTTTGCCCGTTTTATTCCTGCAATTCTTTATCATAGCTTTGCTGCCTTATGAAAGTAATCCTGGCAGAAAAACCAAGCGTGGCAAAGGAACTGGCAAAAGTATTTGGTGCCACCACCCGCAAAGACGGTTATATTGAAGGTAAAAACTACACATTTACCTGGGCTTTTGGCCATTTGGTCAATTTGGCCAATCCGCAGGCTTACGGTTTTAACGGCTGGAACAAAGCAAACCTGCCGATGCTGCCCGAACGCTTTAAACTGGCGATCAGACAGGTAAAGGAGAAAGACAAATTTGTGGATGATCCGGGCGTGGTGAAACAACTCAAAACAATCAAAACGCTTTTTGATGAAGCCACAGAAATTATCGTTGCGACCGACGCCGGGCGGGAAGGCGAACTGATTTTCCGTTATATTTATTATCATTTGAAATGCAAAAAGCCTTTTAAAAGGCTTTGGATTTCTTCCCAAACGGACGAAGCCATAAAAGATGGTTTCCGAAATTTAAAGCCGGGAACAGATTATGACACGCTTTTTTATTCAGCACAATGCCGCTCGGAAGCAGACTGGATGGTTGGGCTAAATGCCACACAGGCACTCAGCATCGCGGCCGGAAACCGCTCAGTTTTATCGCTGGGCCGGGTGCAAACACCAACTCTGGGCATGATCAGCTCCCGTTTTCTGGAGAACAAGAACTTTAAGCCGGAAACTTATTTTCAGGTTTTGATTACTTTAGATAAAAACGGTCAGCCATTTAAAGCACTATCCACCAAAAACTATAAAACCCGCGAACAGGCGCAGCAAATTGCAGGTGAGGTTAAAGATGTTGCTTCAGGTTTTCCTTTGGGCGGAGAAGTAACAGGTGTGGAAATCAAACCCAAAAAAGAGCAGCCACCTTTGCTGCACGATCTGAGCAGTTTGCAGCAGGAAGCCAATAAAAGAAAAGGTTTTACCGCTGAAGAAACCCTGAATATTGCACAATCACTGTACGAAAGCAAGTTCATCACTTATCCCCGAACGGGCAGCCGGTATATTGGCGACGATGTTTTTGCCTCAGTTCCGGGATTGATCAAAGTGCTGGTTGCCCATCCAACATTCGGCCGTGCAGCCAAAGATCTGGATGAAAAAATACTTAATAAAAGAAGTGTCAATGCCAAAAAAGTAACCGATCATCATGCTTTGCTGATTACCAAAAATATGCCTGCGCATTTAAATTCGGACCAGCAGGCGGTTTATGATATGATTGCCGGAAGGTTGCTGGAAGCATTTAACCAAGAATGCCTGAAAGAACTTACCAAAATCACCATTGCATCGGGTGCAAACTTTGCAGTTAGCGGCACCGTAATTTTGTCGCCGGGCTGGCGGGCTGTATTCAATGATCCCGAAGAAAAAGAAGATGAAGAAACGGGCAGTATTTTACCAAAAGTAATTGTTGGGGAAACGTTGCCTATAAACGAAAAGAACGTTTTGGAAAAGCAGACCAAACCAAAACCGCTTTACAACGAAGCCAGTTTGCTGCGCGGCATGGAAACGGCGGGCAAAGAAATTGAGGACGAAGAATACCGCCAGGCCATGAAAGAAACCGGTTTGGGCACACCGGCCACGCGGGCCAGTATTATTGAAACGCTGATAAAACGTGAATATGTGTTCCGGGAGCGGAAAAATTTGGTGCCAACAGACAAAGGACTGGCTGTTTTTGATTTGGTTAAAGATAAACACATTGCACAGGCAGAGCTGACCGGGCTTTGGGAAAAACGTTTGGAAGAGATCAGAAATGGTGCTTCTGTGCAGGAATTTAAAGCGGAGATCAGAAATTATACCCGTACCATCACCCACGAATTACTGGAAGGCGGCAAAACCATCAACCTGGTTACTGCAGCACCGATACCAAAAGAAGGCGATTTGATCTGCCCGACCTGCGGCAAAGGGATTATCCGTTTTAATGATAAGGCAGCAGGCTGCAGCGAGTACCGCAGCGGATGCAAATTTGTGATCTGGCGGAACATTGCCGACAAAAAACTGACCGACAACCAGCTGAAAACACTTCTGCAAAAAGGAAAAACCAGCGTGCTGAAAGGTTTTAAATCAAAGGACGGAACGACTTTTGATGCCGCACTGGAATTTAAAGGAGGCCGGATCGGGTTTATCCGGTAAAAGAATATGTTGGGCCATCCTGTTAATTAACATAAAAACAAGCGGCCATAAATGAAAGCCTCCTAACCGCTTGTTTTAAAGTTGGTTTTTAGCCGGGTGCGATCCGCTTCCACACAAATTTTTTGCCTATAAAAGAAGCATTGCCTTCCTGGTAAAATTGCCATTTCTTCTATTATTGTGAACATTTGAAGATGATTTCCAAAAAAATAAACTTAAAGTTTGGAATAATAATCTATTTATCGTAATATTGCAATATACTTATGGGCTTAACAAAAACAGAAATTTTTACCGACAAGCAAAACAGGTTGGCCGTGATGCTCAAAGCGGTTGCACACCCGGCGCGCATTGCCATCCTGGAGCAGATCATCAAATCCAATGCTTGTATTTGCGGCGATCTGGTAAACGAACTTGGCCTGGCGCAACCCACTATTTCCCAGCATTTAAAAGAACTCAAAAATGCCGGACTGATCCAGGGCACAATTGAAGGCGTTAGCATTTGTTACTGCATCAACCCTACCGTTTGGAACGAATTGCAACAAGATTTAAACGGCTTTTTTAGCAATTACACTTTGAAAGCTCATTGCTGTTAAAAAATTTTTATAATTAATTATCGCAATATTACGATTGTATAAACCTTAAATGAATATGGAAAACTTAAAATGGTCATCCTTTAAAAAACAATTACAGGCAAACCCGAAACTGCATTTACAATTTCAATATGCAGAAAACCAGTGGATGGATGCCGCTTATCACATCACTGAAATCAAACAGGCACCCATCACTTCTGTAGATTGCGGCGGCGTAATGAATACATGGACAGAGGTTATCATTCAATTATGGGAACCGGAAAACAAACAGCAGGAAAAGGCAATGCACGTAAGCAAAGCATTGACTATAGTTGAGCTGGTAGAAAAATCTTTGCCGCTGAACCCTGATGGTTTGGTAAAAATTGAATTTGGAAACCCGCAGTTTGATACACGCCAAATGCTACCCAAAAGCTTAACAATTGATGGTGAAAACCTGATTATTGATTTGCGGCCGGACACCGTGCAGTGCAAAGCGATTGAAAAAGGAGGCAGCTGCGGCACCAATAGCTTGGGCGAAGAATGCTGTACACCTATTGCATTAGAAAAACCCCAAATTATATTAAAAAATTTAACAACAACTGCCTGTGCATTAGGTTCCGGCTGCTGCTAATTAACAACCCAAATACAAATAAACTTAATGAAAAATATCTTAGTTTTATGCACGGGCAACAGCTGCCGGAGCCAAATTACTGAAGGCTATCTGCGGTATTTTGCTGGTGATAAAGCCAATATTTACAGTGCCGGGATAGAAACCCACGGCGTAAACCCGAAAGCCGTTCAGGTAATGGCCGAAGACCACATCGATATTTCAAAGCATACATCAAATCAGGTGGATGAATATTTGGCCGTTCCTTTTGATTATGTGATCACAGTTTGCGATAATGCCAACGAAGCTTGTCCTTATTTTCCGGGCAAAGTTCAACGCTTTCATCAAAATTTCCCTGATCCGGCAAAAGCTACAGGCAATGCAGAAGAAGTGATAAATGAGTTTAGAAAAGTTCGGGAAATGATCAAAGTATTTGCAGCCGATTTTGTAAACGAACATATCAACCCGTAAAACAGATGTCAGCAAATAATTGTGCCCCAGTGGCAGAACGAAAAAAATTAAGTTTTTTGGACCGCTACCTTACGCTGTGGATTTTTCTGGCGATGGCAATTGGCGTGGCTATTGGTTATTTTATTCCATCATCATCCGGATTGATCAATTCCTTTTCCAGCGGAACAACCAATATCCCTTTGGCAATCGGTTTGGTTTTGATGATGTACCCGCCGCTTGCCAAAGTGAAATACGAGAAAATGGGCGAAGTATTTAAAGATACCAAAGTGCTGACGGCTTCGCTGGTGCTCAACTGGGTTATTGGCCCGGTTTTAATGTTTTTACTGGCCATAACCTTCTTACATAATCATCCCGATTACATGATCGGGTTGATCCTGATCGGCCTGGCGCGCTGCATTGCGATGGTAGTGGTTTGGAACGAACTTGCCGAAGGAAACCGCGAATATGCCGCCGGATTGATCGCTTTGAACAGCATTTTCCAGGTATTGCTGTACTCCGTTTATGCCTATATTTTCATCACCGTTTTGCCGCCGCTATTTGGGCTGAAAGGCTTGGCGGTCAACATCACCATTGCGGAAATAGCGAAAAGCGTGGGCATTTACCTCGGTCTTCCTTTTGCTGCCGGAATCATCAGCCGGTATGTTTTAATCAAAATTAAAGGCGAGGAATGGTTTCAAACCAAATTCGTACCGCTAATCTCGCCGATTACGCTGATTGCGCTGCTTTTTACCATTGTGGTAATGTTTAGTTTAAAAGGCCGCCTGATTGTACAAATCCCGTTTGATATCGTCCGGATTGCCATTCCGCTGGCCATTTATTTTACAATCATGTTTGTGCTGAGCTTTTTTATCGGCAAATCATTCGGGGCAGATTACGGCAGAAGCACTTCGATTGCTTTTACGGCCACCGGTAATAATTTTGAACTGGCTATTGCCGTTGCCATCGGCGTTTTCGGCATCAATTCAGGCGAAGCTTTTGCCGGCGTTATCGGCCCGCTGGTGGAAGTTCCCGCGCTGATTGCGTTGGTAAACCTGGCTTTCTATTTCCGCAGAAAATATTATTTTTCCGAAAAATTAACGGCTGCCTGAATGGAAATCCTCATGCTTCTTTTATCGATATAAATTTTGTTTTTGAGAATTGCCCCGATAAAGCTTACAGTTTCGACAGGATTTAGGTTGATAAAAGAAGCATCAAATTTTTACAGCAGAAGTTTGAATAAGCTTTAAGCTCTTGCTGAGCGGATTGTACTGTTTAAATAACTTCAAATTAACCTTATTTTAATGTGTCGGCAATAATTTTGAGCCATCAAAATATGCAGGCTAAAAGAAGTATTTTATCAGTTATCGTTTTATTTGTAGGCTTCTCCGCGTTTGGCCAGCTCCTCAGTTCCGGCCCGCTGCCGCTGTCGGTCCGGCAAAAATTTGTTCAATCCAAAAACTACTATTTACTTACTTTATTGGGGCAATCTCCGGAGGTAAAAAAAATATTGGAGCGCGATTTGGTGCTGTCGAAAATTGCATCTTCAAAAAAAGACAGTTTAGCACAATCACTTTTATCGTGTAAAAACAGTATTTGTTTTGCAGAAAAAGCAAAGTTTACATCAGCAGAAATCAGGCTGATTGCTGATCGATTATTGAAATTATATCAACCCGACAACGCTTTGGGTCTATTGGTGAAGCAACAATTGATCCCTTCCGGCAAGTACATTTTGTACAAAAATTTAAAGCCGGAAGAGGTTTTGCAGAAAGCCTGGGAGCAGGATGCCAACGGAATAAACCGCGTGATCGATGTTTACGCATTGGGTGCCAAACCAAACTATCCGGCCATAGATTCTATCAGTTTTGATGTGAAAAACAGGCAATATCCGATGCTGTTGTATGATTGTTCAGCTTCTGTTTTGGAGGATTGCCAAACGAATAAGCTTTTCTTTTTTCCGGCCATTACTTACGCTTTGCGCTGCCTCGAAATTAACGAAAGAAACCAGGCCGGAGATTTTGAACCGATGGCTTCCACTGTTAATAAAGCTGCTGTTGACCGTATCAAAACCATCAACTGGAACAATTATAAATACACGCTGATCTTAGTTCCGGGAGCCGGGCCGGAAAAGCCGGACGAAGCTTTGAGTGCCGAGGGAATGCTGCGCTGCCGGATTGCTGCCCATCGTTTTTTGTCGGGAATGGTTCCGTTTATCATGGTTTCCGGCGGGAAAGTCCATCCTTACAAAACAAAATATTGCGAGGCAGAGGAGATGAAAAAATACCTGATAAAAACACTATCGGTCCCGGAAAATGCTGTTTTGACGGAACCTCATGCCCGCCATACCACAACCAATATGCGCAATTGTGCGCGGCTGATCTATCAATATAAAATCCCTGCTGATAAACCTTACCTCACTTCTACCACCAAAGCCCAAAGCTATTATATTACCAACATGACGGCGCGTTGTGAAAAGGAACTGCATTATGTGCCGTACAAAATCGGCAGGCGGCTTTCGGATACAGACCAGGAATTTTACCCGGTAAAAGAAGCATTGCAGATCAATGCCGATGAGCCTTTGGATCCTTAAAAATCACTTTGACCATTAAATATTCTATGATGAAAACTTTTTTAATCATCCTGATAACAGCATTTCTACTAAATGTTTCTTTGGCTGTTGCGCAAAATAAAATTTTGGTAACTGCACATCGCGGAGACTGGCGAAATGCACCGGAAAATTCATTAAGAGCATTTGAATACGCAGCGGCAATGGGCGTGGATATGATAGAGCTTGATCTGAAAAAAACTAAGGACGGCGAAATTGTGATTATGCATGATGGAACAATCGAACGAACTACAAACGGTACAGGTAAACCCGAAGATTATACTTTGCCGGAACTCAAAAACTTCCGCTTAAAAAATGGTTTAGGCCGGGCAACAAATAATACAATTCCTACCTTAAAAGAAGTAATGCTGTCTTTAAAAAGCAGCAATATTAAGGTAAATCTGGATAAAAGTTATCCATATTACAACGAAGCATTTGCGATATTGAAAGAAACAGAAACGCTTGATCAGGCGATTTTTAAATCGGAAGTTCCGTTTAATACGCTTCAAAAGAAGTACCCGGATTTGATCGGCAAAATTACGTATATGCCGGTGGTTGATTTGGATAAACCTGAAGCCAGAAAGATCATCGTTGATTATTTAAAAAACATGAAGCCATATGCTTTTGAGTTGATTTTCACTAAAGATACTTCAGCCATTTTACATGACAATAGTTTTATCACCAAAACCGGTTCTAAAGTTTGGATCAACTCGCTTTGGGCATCGCTTAATGGTAACCATGATGATGACAAAGCAGTGGAAGAAGATAATAAAAAAGACAGCTGGGACTGGATTTTAAACTGCGGGGCAACCATTATCCAAACAGATCGGCCAAAACAGTTGCTGGAATATCTGCAAAAAAAGCAATTGCACCAATAAAGTACTCAAAATCAACTGCCCCATGAAAAAAATAATAGTAGTCATTTTAGCTGCTGCTGTTTGTTTATCTGCTTTTATTATGGCAAAAATCAACCTTAAAATTAAACAGGAAATTACGGTTGATTCTTTAGGTGCCTGCCAGGGGATTTCTTACCAAAACGGAAGGATATTTTTGTATGGCGACCGCGAAGTGGGCATGATGCGCGAGTTTAAAATGGTTAACGACAGCTTGGTTTATCAGCATAAAGAATATAAGCTGACGGTTAAGGGGAAAGATGTGATCAACCATCCAACAGGGATTGCTTTTAATGGTGTTGGCTCGGTTTTTATCGGAAATTCCATCCGTTTAAATCCTGAAGGAACGTTGTGGAAAGCTGTGATTTACTGCGTAAACTGGCAAGGATTATTAAAAACCGGAACGCTGGACGGCAATATTATCAACACCATAGATGACGACGCCTGCATACAGGGAACCCGGCCTGAATATGTTAAATACAAAGGCAAATGGTTTGTGGCGACGGCTGATTACGGCAACAAAAAGAATGAGGTGCGTTTGTACGACCCGGAAGCTTTAAAAAATGCTTCAAAAACTTCGGCCAAAGGTGTTTTGTATAAAAAGTTTGACTGTGGTGCCTGGGTTCAAAATTTATTCTGGATAAAAAATACGAATATTTTGGTACTGATCCGGAACCAGACAGAAGGCAAAAAATGGCGTTTTACGTTTGTTGATCTGGAGAAATCATTACAATCCGGAAAGGAATCGGTTATAAATGTGATGGAAACAGATCGGAATGATGAACTGGAAGGTTTTGCTTTTTTGGGCGATCTTTCAAAAGGTATTGCGGTTACTTCTTCTAAAACCAATAACGTCAATGTGATGAGTGCTCATTAAAAAGGTGTTGTATGTAAAAGAAGCATTGCAAAATTGTTGTCATGCTTCTTTTAGCACATCAAAACTGCGGTAAGACTTTACAGATGTTTGTTCCAAATTCCGTTTAAGCTATTTTGAAAAGCAAGCTTCATTTATCGGGTTTAGGCTAAAGCCAATGTCTGGGTTTATATATCCACGGCCTTCAGGCCGTGGCAAATCAATTGCCTTAATTCACAAGTTTTATTTCTTGCAATTGCCACGGCCTTCAGGCCGTGGATAAAGTATAATCGGTAACAGGCTTTAGCCAAAAAACTAAAAGCATAAGTTTTTTTTGGAAACCTTCCACAGTAAAATTTAACAGAAATATAACCTGCAAGTACCTTTTCCTTAAAGTTGGGCGGATAGTTTTGCGGCAAGTAAAATCGGTAATAGCTGGTAATTTACTTGCATTTTAATTCGGTTAATGTAGCCGAAGCGGAACTAAGAACAGTGTTTTCTGATGCTGCAAATTGATCAAACAAAACCAAAAATCTATGCAAAAAAAGTTTTACCCAAATTTTCTCACACGAAAAAATTTGAACATGCTGACTATTGTTGCGGCTGTTGCTTTGCCGGGGCTGATGCCTGTTTTTGCAGCACCGGTCGGGCCGATAAAAACTGTTGTAAAACAAGTACCGGTCAGAATATCCGGAACGGTTACCGATGAAACCAACCAGCCTGTTCCCGGCGTAAGTGTGATGATAAAAGGTACACAAACCGGCACCGTTACGGATGCCAACGGCAGGTATGTTCTAAGTACAGAAGCAGGCTCTTCTTTGGTATTTACTTTTATTGGCTATACGCGGCAGGAAGTAGTGATCGGCAGTCGGCAGCTGGTAAATATTAAGCTGCTGCCGGCAAATACTATGCTAAACGAAGTAGTTGCTATCGGTTACCAATCTATCCGTAAAAGTGATGTTACCGGGTCAATTGCCAGTGTGAAATCAAGCGATCTTAACCTCTCTTCTCCTTCATTGGGGCAGGCGCTTGTTGGTAAAATGGCCGGTGTACAGGTATCGCAAACAGGCGGCGCGCCATATACAAGCCCTAAAATAAGGGTTAGGGGTATTGGCTCGTTCAATGCCAGTTCGGACCCGCTATACGTGATCGACGGTTATCCGTCTGGAAACGACATCTTTATTAACCCTGAAGATGTGGAAAGCATCGACATTTTGAAAGATGCTGCATCGGCCGCTATTTACGGTTCGCGTGCATCTGGTGGTGTGGTATTGATCACTACTAAAAAAGGTAAATTGGGCAAAGGCCGTTTTGAATATGATGTGCAAACCGGTATTGACCAGTTAGCCCACAAAGTAAAACTGCTTAATGCCGATCAGGCTGCCCTATTGGTTATAGATGGTCGCAACAACGCCTATCATGACCTTTGGGTAAATACCGGCCATACCTGGAACGATGCCATGTACTCTGATCCCAATACTACCCGTGTAACTAACGTAAGTAACACCGGCAGCGTGAGTATCCCCGATGGCTTATATAATTTTGCATCGCAAACACCGATTAAGCAAACAGTAAATACCGATTGGCAGGATGAGCTATACCGTAATACTTTTATGCAAAAGCATACCTTGTCGTTTTCGGGCGCATCAAGTGATATCCGTTATTATGTGAGCGGTTCATACCAAAACCAACCGGGTATTATTCAAAGTACCGGCCAGCAACGTTATAACTTCCGCGCCAATATTGATGGTGATGTAAGTAAACGCATCCACATTGGTGCCAACATATCTTACACACAAAACACCAATCAGGAAACAACGGAAGGTCGTTTTGACCACAGCCCTATTCTTGGCGCGCTTATTTACATGCCTTACCTGCCTGCTTATAATGCCGATGGATCATTAGCTACCAATGCCGAAGCTGCCGGTTCAACGCAATATGGTTACCAGGGTATTGAAAACCCGCTTGCACTGGCCGAGCGTATTAAAATTAACAGGAAAGGGTACCGCAGCCATTACAACGCTGCTGCAACGTACCATATATTGAAGGATTTGGATTTTAAAACCAACCTGGGTACAGAAACCTATACTGAAAAGTATGATTATTACTACCCAAGCACGTTGAGCAACGGTAACTTTGCTCCTGGATCGCAACAGTCAATTTTGGCAGCTAATGCACAGGCGTCAAACCTGGTTACAGTTGATAAGCTTGCCGAGTTTACCTTAAACTACAACAAACAAATTGGCAAGCACCATTTTGACGCTTTGGCCGGTTATACCGCGCAATTGACCAGTGCCGATTATATCAGCGTAAGAGCAAACGGTTTCCAAAACGATGCTATCCCCGAAATATCAAATAAGGGAGCATTGGCCGCTAACTTTGCTTTAAACTCGGCTTACAAGAGCGAATACTCGTTGTTATCATATCTTGGTCGTGCTAACTACAACTACGCAGGTAAATACTTTTTAACTGCATCATTCCGTGCGGATGGTTCATCACGTTTTGGTCCGGCAAATAAATATGGTTACTTCCCTTCGGTTGCTGCGGGCTGGAACCTGTCTGACGAAGATTTTTATCACAATTTCCTTGGCGATCAGTCGACAGTTAAGATCCGTGCAAGCTGGGGCAGAAGCGGTAACTTCAACATCCCTAACTACGCTATCCAGCAAACTTTGGCAACACCATCTGGTGCAATATTAAATGGTAGCGGGGTAACGGCGACTTATCCGGGTGGTATTAAAGATAATACGCTGAGCTGGGAAACTACCTCACAGTATAACTTTGGTACAGATATTTCCCTGTTTAAAGGTCGCCTGTCCATCATCGCCAACTATTACCTGAGCTATTCATACAACTTGCTATATGCCCAACCTATTTCGGCAATATCGGGCAGTACTACTATCTTAACCAACCTGCGCGATTCAAAGATCCGTAACGGTGGATTTGATTTCCAGGTAGATGGCCGGATAATTAACAATAAGGATTTCACCTTTGGTGCAAGCGGTAATATTTCGTTAAACCGCAACAAGGTTGTTAAGTTACCATCAAACAACACGCTGATCATTAACGGTGCCGAGCGTTCATACCTTACCAGCATAACTACTCAGGGCCAGCCTATTGGTATGTTTTATGGCTATAAAGTTGGCGGTATAATTACTGCCGATAATTTGGGCAAAACAGTGCCATCGGCATCACAAACCAACCCGGCCAAAATAGGCGACTTGTATTTTGTTGATACCAATCATGATGGTATAGTAAACGATGCGGATAAAACCATCATCGGTTCGCCGTATGCTAAATTTACTTACGGCTTTGCCTTAAACAGTACTTATAAACGTTTTGATTTAAGTGCGGCTTTCAATGGTTCATACGGTAACCAGATTCTTGACGGCCAGGATTACTACCTATACAACATGGAGGGTTCTGGCAACCAATACGCCGATGTGGCCAACAGGTACAGAAATGCTGCCGACCCGGGCAATGGTACAGTTTACCGCGCTTCACGCGCCGGTACCCAAAGTAACAGCACCCGTTTATCAACTTTCTATTTGCAAAGCGGCTCATACCTGCGTTGTACCGATTTAACATTAGGTTACTCCCTACCAGGCTTTTTGCAAAACACCCTGGGCCTTACCAAAGCACGTGTATTTGCCAGCGTAGTGAATGCATTTACCATTACCAAGTATAAAGGCTATAACCCCGATGTGGATTATAACTACTCTGGCGCTGCATCAAACGGCACACAGCCGGCCAACCTTGCGCCGGGTATTGATTATGGTACTTACCCGCTGGTTAGGTCATACAACTTAGGTGTTAATGTTACTTTTTGATAATTTTTTAAGAGATATAAAAATGAAGAAGAAATTTGTAGTCATTGCCTGCCTTGCAGCGGTTGTGGCAATAAGTCCGTCTTGTAAAAAAGACTTTTTAAATAAAAGCGATCCCAACGCGGTAACGGTTGATGCCAGCTATAAAACACCTAACGACGTTTTGTTAGCCGTAAACGGCATCTACCAATCACTACGTAGTGGCAACAATGTTGGCGAAAGCAGCGATTTGTGGACAGATCAACGTTCTGACGATACCGGTACTAACGATAACCAGTCAAACTCGGGCGAACCTTTCCAGTTCAACAACTTTGCTATATTGCCCAGCAATACTTACCTTAAAAGCCACTGGGTATCCTTGTATACTACAGTTAGCCGCGCCAACGTAGTATTATCACACATTGACCAGGTTAGCTTTTCAGATAATAATTTAAAGCTGCAATATGCTGCCGAAGCCAAGTTTTTACGCGCATTCACTTATTTTGAATTGGTGCGCCTTTGGGGCGATGTGCCTTTGGTAACCAAACAACTATTGTCTGCAGCTGATGTTGCTGCTTCAACTTTCCGCGTAAAGCAGGATATTGTTTACCAGCAAATAGTTACCGATTTAACAGATGTTGTTAACAGCCCGCTTCCAAACTTACAGGCTGCAACCGGCAGGGCATCAAAAACCGCGGCTAATTTCCTGTTAGGCCAGGTATACCTTACCATGGCTACAACTTTAGATCAGGCCAACCGCACAACTAATTTAAACAACGCCAAAACAGCGTTAATGGCAGCTTACAACGTGCGTACTTTTGGCGCTTTAAGCAGCGTTCCTTATACAGATGTTTTTGACGTAACCAAAAAAACAACATGCCCCGAGCTAATTTTCCAGATTGTGAATCTACAAGGTGATCTTAATTATAGCTCGGGAATAGCAGCCAATTTTCAGGCTAAGGGCGAAACCGTTAACTCGCAAAAAATTGCTTCCGGCGCAGGCTATAACGTTACCCACGATTTGATCAACGAGTACGAAACCACTGATCCGCGCATGACCTTCTCTGTTAAATACGCTAACGATCCTATTGTAAAAGACTGGTTTGTTACTAAATTCAGAGATGTTAGCAATGGTGCCGGTATTAATGGCTACGGCGGCAACGACTGGATTTTGATGCGTTATGCAGATGTGATCCTGTCATTGGCCGAAGTAAACAACTACCTTGGTGATGCTGTAACCGCTACGAGTTTCTTAGACCAGGTACGCACCCGTGCAGGAATGCCAACCTATGCCGTATCGATGGCAAATAGCGATTATGCTTCAAGATACCCAACGCTTAAACTGGCTATTTTACATGAGCGCCGCGTTGAGCTGGCCTTTGAGCACCACCGTTGGTTTGATTTGCTGCGTACCTTTACTACTGATGAACTGGTAACCTACTTTAAAGCCAAAAAACAAGCCGACTTTGGTTTGGCTCAATTATCCAACTTCAGTACAAAAGACCGCTACTACCCGATCCCTTTTGATGAATACAAACTCGATCCGGCAAAAATGTACCAGAACCCGGGTTATTAAAAAAAATTTTAGGGGCAGAAGGAGGGATTTTTTCCCTCCTTTTTTGTTTTCAGGTAATTGCTGATACTTCTTTTATCGGCTAAATTTTAGTGTTTGGTTTGATCCTAACATTCCCATTTTGAAAAAACTTCTATCAAACTGATACATTTTTTTCATTGCAAACCATAAAAATTATCAGTAACTATCTGAAAAACAATAATTTGGATAAGCGGGAATTTTAAGGCATTTTTTTGGTACAGCTGTATTCCAAAGGTTTTCACTTCAAAAGAAAAACCAACAGCTACAGATTTTTCATACAAACGCTCTATCCTTTGGAAACTAAAAAAACAACATTTGCCAATGTCCTGGTCATCGATGATGAGCAGAAACTGGCGTCGCTAATTTCGAGGATCCTGGAACTGGAAGGCTATCATGTATTTCAGGCTTTTACCGCCAAAGATGGTTTAAAATTGTTGATGCTGGAAGATATCCATGTAGTGATCAGCGATGTAAAACTACCGGACATCAACGGGATTGAACTGGTTAAACTAATCAAAGACAAAAAACCTTACGTAGAAATCATCAATTTAACTGCTTACGGCACGATAGCAGATGGTGTCAGGGCGATCCGAAATGGCGGTTTTGATTACATTACAAAAGGAGATGATAATGATAAAATCATTCCGTTGGTGTATAAGGCAGCCGAAAAAGCCCGGTTTCAGTTAAGCGTTTTTAATATTGAAAAGCGTTTGAACAGTGTACATAATTTTGAGCATATATTGGGCAAATCAAAAGCCATTGCGGAGGCAATTGATACTGCAAAAAAAGTATCGCCAACGGATACAACCGTATTGCTGCTGGGCGAAACCGGGACGGGGAAAGAGGTATTTGCCGAAGCAGTCCATTACAACAGCAACCGCCATTTGCAGCCTTTTGTAGCTGTAAATTGCAGCAGCTTCCCGCCGGAACTTTTAGAAAGCGAGCTGTTTGGATACAAGGCAGGTGCTTTCACCGGTGCAATAAAAGATAAAAAAGGGCTTTTTGAGGAAGCAAATAACGGAACTATCTTTTTGGATGAAGTTGGCGAAATGAACATCCAGCTCCAGGCAAAATTGCTGCGGGTGTTGGAAAGCAAAACTTTCATCAAAATCGGTGATACGCAAACCACAAAAGTAAACATCCGCATACTGGCTGCCACCAACCGAAACTTGCAGGCAGAAGCTGAGACAGGCAATTTTCGCTTGGATTTGTTTTACCGCCTGTCTGTTTTTACAATCACACTTCCGTCCCTAAATGATCGGGGAAGCGATATTGAATTATTTGCGAAACATTTTCTCAAAGAGTTTTCCGGCAAAGCAGGTAAACAAATCGATCGGATGAGTGAAGGTTTTTTGCAAGCCCTTACACAGCATAAATGGAAAGGGAACGTACGGGAATTAAAAAACGTGATAGAAAGGGTAGTCATCCTGGCTGACGGGGAAATTATAGATACAGATCTGCTGCCGGTTGAATTTAGGTTATCCGCTTTTGAGCGGGAAGCTTTAGACCTCGAATCCACTGAAAAGCAACATATTTTTAAAGTTTTAAACCATGCACATGGCAATAAAACGGAGGCCGCCCGCTTGCTGAATATCGGCCTGACCACGCTTTACCGGAAGCTGGATCAGTACAAGCTTTCTTAAAAAACCTTTCATTTTGGAAAAAAACCCTCCCGTTTTGGAAGGGTTTTTTCATTTCAGGCCATCAACCTAAAATTTATCTATTTAATAATCAGTTACTTAAAAATATATTTAAAGCTTGGTTTTGATTTTGAACAGCTGTTCCAAAATTATCATACTATGCTCACCTTCCTATTATTCCTCGCGCTGCTGATCGGCTGCTATTTTATTTTTAAATCTATTGACTGGTTCGAAAAAATCTGAAATCATGCTGGCACTATTCATCATCTCTCTTGCAGTATTCATCTATATGGTCTATGTACTGCTTAACCCCGAAAAATTTTAACTGAAGCCCAATGAACACGGAACTACTTGGAATCATTGCCTCCTTTTTCATCACGCTTTTAATTGCCATCCCGCTGGGTAAATACCTGGCCGGGATGTTTGCCGGGGAAAAAGTTTGGACTGATTTTTTAAAACCCCTGGAACGAGGTATTTTTAAACTTGCCGGCATCCGCCCGGATGCGCCTATGGACTGGAAACAGTTTTTGAAAGCCATGATGACCATCAATATTTTATGGCTGGTATATGGTTTTTTTGTATTGATTTATCAGGATAAACTGCCGCTAAACCCGGATGGAAACCCTGGCATGACGGCTGACCTGGCTTTTAATACCATCATCAGTTTTGTGGCCAACTGCAACCTGCAGGATTACTCCGGCGAAAGCGGTGCTACCTATCTTACCCAGCACTTCATTTTTATGTTTTTGCACTTTTGCAGTGCCGCAACAGGTATGGCCGCTGCAGTAGCCGTTTTCAAAGCCTTCCGCGATAAAACTACGACTGATTTGGGCAACTTCTGGAATTACTTTGTTAAATCCATTACCCGGATACTGCTTCCCGGATCGGTGATTATTGCTTTAATTTTAACTTTCAACGGCACACCGGCCAGCTATGTCGGTAAAGATCAGTTTATGTCGATGCAGGGCGATACCGTAAATGTTTCCCGCGGCCCGGCTGCGCAAATGATTGCCATCAAACATTTGGGCACGAATGGCGGCGGCTGGTTTGGTGCAAATTCTGCCCATCCGCTGGAAAACCCGAACTATCTGACGAATATGACAGAGATTATAGCACAATTCATCATTCCTGTAGCGATGATACTGGCTTTCGGTTATTTTATCCGCAGAAAGAAATTAGGCTGGGTCATATTCGGCGTAATGATGGCAGGAATGCTGATGCTTCTTTTACCCACCATTTTTAGTGAACTGGGCGGAAATTCGGCCATTGCCAAAATGGGGGTCAGCCAAACGACCGGTGCCATGGAAGGAAAAGAAGTCCGTTTCGGCCCGGCCGCTACGGCTTACTGGAGCACTTTGACCACGGTTACTTCCACCGGTTCTGTAAACGGTATGCACGATAGCACTATGCCGCTTACCGGTTTGTGGGAATTATTGGCGATGATGGTCAACGGATTTTTTGGTGGTTGCGGCGTTGGTTTGCTCAATTACTTTATTTACCTCATCATCGCCGTGTTTATTTCCGGGTTGATGGTTGGCCGTACGCCCGAATTTTTAGGACATAAAGTTGAAGCCAGGGAAGTTAAAATTGCAGCCCTGATTACCTTGCTAAGTCCTTTTTTAATCATGGCCGGTACTGCGTTGTCCTCCTATATAGTTGTTGCACATCCTACTATCAACTGGGCGGTAAAACCATCAACCTGGCTCAATAACCCCGGCTTTCATGGTTTTTCGGAGATGCTGTACCAATACGCTTCTTCCAATGCCAACAATGGTTCGGGGTTTGAAGGTTTGGGCGATAATAATATTTTCTGGAATGTGTCCGCAGGCATTGTTATTCTGTTAGGCCGTTTTTTACCAATTATCGGCCCGGTTGCGATTGTAGGTTTACTGGCACAAAAGAAGTATATACCAGAATCGGCAGGGACACTACGGGCAGATACGGTAACATTTGGTATGATGACGTTTGCTGTCATACTCGTTTTAAATGCCTTGTCCTATTTTCCTGCACTGGCACTCGGCCCGCTGGCAGAGTATTTTTCCATGCCTCATTAAAGCCTCACCCCAACCCCTCTCCCATTGGAGAGGGGCTTCAGAAAAAAACAATGAAAAATCAATCTAATAAATTATTTGAACCGGCTTTGGTGCAAACCGCATTGAAAGAGTCGTTCATCAAGCTTAACCCCAAATCCATGCTCCGCAACCCGGTCATGTTTACTGTGGAAATTGGTACGGTGGTGATGCTCTACGTTACTTTTTACAGCTTGACGCATAAAGGACAAGGGTCTTTCGGCTACAACCTTGCTGTTTTTATCGTACTATTTTTGACTTTGCTGTTTGCCAATTTTGCGGAAGCCATTGCTGAAGCACGCGGCAAGGCACAAGCCGATAGTTTGCGGAAAACCCGCGAAGAAACACCCGCAAAAGTGCTGATGGCTAACGGCGAGATCGTTTCCAAATCATCCAGCGAACTGAAAAAAGGTGATGTTTTTGTGTGCGAAAGCGGCGACACCATCCCAACCGATGGCGAGATTACAGAAGGGCTGGCCACGATAGACGAATCGGCCATCACCGGCGAATCTGCCCCCGTTATCCGCGAAGCTGGCGGCGATAAATCATCTGTAACCGGCGGTACACTGGTTTTATCAGACAAAATTAAAGTTGTGGTAACGACCGAACCGGGCGAAAGCTTCCTGGATAAAATGATTGCGCTGGTAGAAGGCGCATCCCGCCAAAAAACACCAAACGAAATCGCGTTGACCATTTTGCTGGCCAGTTTTACGCTGATCTTTATCATCGTTTGTATCACGCTGAAACCTTTTGCAGATTATGCCAATACGCCAATCACTATTGCGGCTTTAATTTCGCTGTTCGTTTGTTTGATCCCCACAACTATCGGCGGTTTGTTGTCCGCCATCGGGATTGCCGGGATGGACCGGGCTTTGCGGGCCAACGTGATCACCAAATCCGGCAAAGCGGTAGAAACAGCCGGTGATATTGATGTTTTGCTGCTGGATAAAACCGGCACTATCACCATTGGAAACCGCAAGGCCACCAATTTTTGGCCTGCAAAAACAGTATTGCCTTTTGAGCTGATCAAAGCGGCAGTTCTTTCTTCCCTGGCTGATGAAACGCCCGAAGGAAAATCTATTGTAGAACTGGCGCAACAGGGAAATTCAGAATTAATTAAGATCCCGGAAAATTCAGAATTTATCAAGTTTACTGCCGAAACCCGTTCCAGCGGCATCAATACGCCGGATGGTTTGCGTATCCGTAAAGGTGCTTCGGATTCGATTAGAAACCTGAGCGTTAATGCTGGAAATACTTATCCGGATGATGTGGCAGAACGCGTAAAAATGATCGCATCAAACGGTGGCACGCCGCTGGTAGTTTCGCAGAATGAAGTGGTTCTGGGAACGGTAGAATTGCAGGACATTATTAAACCTGGTATTGCCGAACGTTTTGAACGTTTGAGAAAAATGGGCATAAAAACAGTAATGGTTACGGGTGATAATCCATTAACAGCCAAATTTATTGCCGAAAAAGCCGGTGTAGATGATTTTATTGCCGAAGCAAAACCGGAAGATAAAATGAACTACATCAAACAGGAACAAACTTCCGGAAAACTGGTAGCCATGATGGGCGACGGCACAAATGATGCGCCTGCTTTGGCCCAGGCAGACGTTGGCGTGGCGATGAACAGCGGCACACAAGCGGCCAAAGAAGCCGGAAATATGGTGGACCTGGACAACGACCCAACCAAGCTGATCGAGATTGTAGAGATTGGTAAACAATTGCTCATCACCCGCGGCACGCTGACTACTTTTTCCATCGCCAATGATGTAGCTAAATATTTTGCTATTGTGCCTGCGCTGTTTATCGCCTCTATCCCGGCGTTGCAAAGTTTGAACATTATGCGGTTGCATAGCCCGGAATCGGCCATTCTTTCGGCAGTAATATTCAACGCAATTATTATCCCGATGCTGATCCCGCTGGCCTTGAAAGGTGTAGAATACAAGCCGATTGGTGCCAGTGCCTTGCTCCGCCGAAACCTGTTGATCTATGGTTTGGGCGGCGTGATTGCTCCTTTTATCGGTATAAAAATAATTGATCTGGTGGTAGGGCTGATGGTGTAACCGCCACATGATCCCTTCTACATAAAAATATTAAAATAAAGAAAATGAAAAATTATCTTCTCCAATCCATCCGCTTGACACTGGTGCTGATTGTTTTATTATGCATGATTTATCCTGTAATTATTGCTTTTGCTGGCAAACTCTCAAAAGGCAATGGTAACGGCGAAACGGTTAGCTTGAACGGTAAAGTAGTTGGTTATGCCAATATCGGGCAGAAGTTTGACAAGCCACAATACTTTTGGGGCCGTCCGTCTGCCGTAAATTACAATGCCGCTGGTTCTGGCGGATCAAACAAAGGCCCGAGTAACCCGGATTATTTAAAAGATGTAAACAACCGGATTGATACTTTATTGAAATACAACCCCGGATTGAAAAAAAGTGATATTCCGGCAGATATGGTCACCGCTTCCGGTAGCGGTTTGGACCCGGATATTTCGCCTGAAGCAGCCCAAATCCAGATCAAAAGAGTAGCTGCAAACCGCAAACTCAACGAACAAAAAGTTGGCGAACTGGTGGCAGAACATACCGAAAAACCTTTATTGGGTTTGTTTGGGCCAGCCAAAATCAATGTGTTAAAGTTGAATGTTGCGCTGGAATCAATTCAAAAATAATCTTCCAAAATCTATATAATCAATACCTTGTGGGCAGTGTTAAGCCACAAGATTTTACATCTTATTTTATCTGAATGAAAAAAATATTTTTAGGTGCGATGCTGTTTTTATCCACCTTTTTTGCCTGTGCCCAAGACAGTACCAAAGCCGGTAAACTTACTTTTAGCGGTTATGCCGAGCTTTATTACGGCTTTGATTTTAACAAACCTGCGGACAACAACCGCCCGGGTTTTGTGTATTCCCACAACCGGCACAACGAAGTGAACCTGAACCTGGGTTTTATCAAAGCCAATTACGACAGCGACAACATCCGTGCAAACCTGGCTTTGATGGCCGGAACTTATACCAACGCCAATTTGGCTGCAGAACCCGGCGTTCTGAAAAACATTTTTGAAGCCAATGCGGGCGTTAAATTATCAAAAGCAGCTAATTTTTGGGTTGATGCCGGTATTTTCTCTTCGCATATTGGTTTTGAAAGTGCGGTTTCTAAAGATTGTTGGGTTTTGACGCGGAATATTGCTTCGGACAATACGCCATATTACGAAGCCGGTGCAAAAGCAACTTATACCACCAATGATGGAAAATTAACTTTGGCAGGATTGTATCTGAATGGATGGCAGCGCATTACCCGCCAGGCCGGAAACAGCCAGCCAGCAGGCGGCGCACAAATTACCTGGAAACCGACTGACCAGATCACTTTAAATTACAGCAATTATTTGGGTACAGAAGGTGCGGATTCAGTGCGTGTCCGCCGGTTTTATAATAATTTTTATGGGATTTTTCAGCTAACTCCGGCATTCGGTATCACGGCCGGTTTTGATTATGGTGTGCAGCAACAGGCAAAAGGAAGCAGCAATTACAATGACGTGCTGTCGCCGGTTGCAATTGCCCGCTATCAGTTTGCCGAAAAATGGGCAATGGCCGGCCGGGTAGAATATTATCAGGATAAAAACGGGATCCTGATTGCTACCAATACGCCAAACGGTTTTAAAACAACCGGTTATTCTTTAAACGTTGATTATGCGCCGGTTAAAAATGCGCTGATCCGGTTGGAAGGTAAAGTTTATGACAGCAAGGATGCCATTTTTACAAGTTCGTATGGCAACCCTGTTCATACCAGCCCGCTGTTGACAGCCAGTTTTGCAGTTTCATTTTAGGTTGATAAAAACAGTATGAAGCGTTTTATTTAAAAAAACCGATACTTCTTTTATCGGCATAAAATTGAGCTGGCTATTTTTTACCCGATAAAAGAAGCATCCACCAAAATGGAAGAACACAAAGACGATTCTGTAAAAACGTTTATCGAACTGATCAAAAAATCCAGGCGCGGCAAACTGAAAATTTATATTGGTATGAGTGCCGGCGTGGGCAAAAGCTACCGGATGCTGCAGGAAGCCCATGCTCTTTTAAAAAATAATATCGATATCCGGATCGGGTACATCGAAACCCACAACCGGGAAGAAACACAGGCTTTGCTATCCAATTTGCCAATCATCAGCAGGCGAAAAATATTTTACAAAGGCAAGGAGCTGGAAGAAATGGACTTGCAAACTATTTTGAACCGGCACCCGGAAGTGGTAATTGTGGATGAACTGGCGCACAGCAATATTGAGGGCAGTAAAAACAGCAAACGCTGGCAGGATGTGCTGGATATTCTGGAAGCTGGCATCAGCGTGATTACGGCCGTTAATATCCAGCATCTGGAAAGTTTGAATGAGGAGATTGAGCAGATTACGGGCGTAGAAATTACAGAACGCATCCCGGACAAAGTGCTGGAAATGGCGGATGAGATTGTAAACATCGATTTAACAGCTGATGAACTGATCGGCCGTTTAAAGGAAGGCAAAATTTATCGTGCAGAAAAAGTACCAACGGCTTTGCAAAACTTCTTCCGCAGTGATAAAATATTGCAGCTGCGGGAAATTGCCCTGAAAGAAGTTGCCCATCATTTGGAACGAAAAATCAATGTAGAAGTCCCGAAACAGGTTAAACTCCGGCCCGAAAAATTTTTGGCCTGCATTTCATCTAACGCAGAAACGGCCAGGATTGTGATCCGGAAAACTGCCCGTTTGGCTTCCTATTATCGTTCGCCCTGGGTAATGCTATATGTGCAAAGCAGCGAGGAAAGTTTAGATAAGATCAAGCTTGACAAGCAACGGTTCCTGATAAACAATTTTAAACTGGCTACAGAATTGGGTGCCGAAGTTTTGAAAATGAAAAGCGACAAAATCACGCAAACGATTATGGAAATAGTAGAACAAAAGGAAATAACCACCATTTGCATTGGCAAACCGCATTTAAATTTATTCCAGGTGATTTTGAGAACGGCTGTTTTTAATGAACTGCTTAAAAACATTGCCAAAACTGAAACCGATTTAGTCATATTATCATGAAAGTAAAAAATAAACTCCGTTTGGGCTTCGGCTTTTTGTTTATCGTTGTGCTCTTTTTTGGCACCGTTTCCATCTTCTACATCAATGAAATATCAAATAGTGCCAAAGTAATTTTAAAAGATAATTACGAAACCTTAAATTTTGCCCGGGAAATGCGTGCGGTTTTGGACGAGAACAATTTGCCGCTTAACGCTTCGGCACAAACCGCTTTTAACCGGCAATTAGTCCGGGAAGAAAACAACATTACAGAAGTTGGCGAAGCCGAGGCGGTGAAAAACCTGCGTGCTTCTTTTACCGGGTTAAAAAACACATCGGCACCGATTGCACAACAAGAAGATGCAGCAAGAAATGCAAGGAGAAGCCTGCGCAGCATCGAGATTTTGAACATGAAAGCCATTGTCCGCAAGAACGACCAGGCGCAGGCATCAGTCAAGAAAGCAACTTTGTTTTTAGGTTTGGCCGGTACTTTTACCTTTTTGGTGCTGTTTAGTTTCAGCGTTAATTTCCCCGGCTTTATCTCCGATCCTTTAAATACTTTGATGGAAGGCATCCGGGAAATCAGCCGGAAGAATTATAACCAGCGTATTCATTTTGATAAACAGGACGAATTTGCAGAAGTTGGGCATGCTTTCAATGACATGGCTGCACGGCTGGATGAATGGGAGAACAGTAATTTGTCCAAAATCATGTCTGAAAAGTTGCGGATCGAAACTATTATCGAGCAGATCCAGGATGCAATTATCGGGATCGGTGCTAATCAGGAAGTGCTGTTTATCAACACAACTGCCAAAAAAATACTGAATTTAAGTGAGCAAAAACCGGAAGGAAAACCGCTTGCAGAAATTACAAAAGGCAATGATTTGTTTAAATCCATTATTGATGAAGGGAAAACCGGAAAGGCGTTTAAAATTGTAGTGGACGGCAGGAATTGCCATTACCGGCTGGAAGTTCAGGAAATTTTTGTCCCGAACCTGGAACGCAACTCAGCCAAGCCGATGGTGATTGCGCAAAAATCTGCCGGAAAAGTTTATATTTTACAGAACATTACTGAGTTTAAAGAACTGGACGAAGCTAAAACCAACTTTATTGCTACCATTTCACACGAACTGAAAACACCTATTTCGGCCATGAAACTGAGTTTGAAACTTTTGGTTGATAAGCGCGTGGGCGTTTTGAATGCCGAACAGGAAGAACTGGTGCAGCACATCAGCGAAGATGCCGAAAGATTGCTCAAGATTACGCATGAACTGCTGGATCTGTCTCAGGTGGAAACGGGCAATATCCAACTCAATTTTATCCCGGCAAAACCGGAGCAGATTTTGGATTACGCCATCAAAGCCATCCAGTTTGCAGCTGATCAGAAAGGGGTTTTGATAGTACAATCAGTAGCACCGGCATTACCAAATATCCAGGCCGATGTGGAAAAAACTGCGTGGGTGATGATCAATTTTTTGTCGAATGCCTTGCGTTACAGTGCGGCAAAATCAAAAATCATGGTTCAGGTAATACAAAAGGAGAACATGATCGAGTTCTCGGTACAGGATTTTGGAAAAGGCATTGAAGATAAATATCAGGAACGTTTGTTTGACCGCTATTTCCAGGTGCCCACAGATGGCCAAAATAAAACCGGTTCGGGTTTGGGCTTGTCCATTTCTAAAGAATTTATTTTGGCACAAAACGGAAATATCGGGGTTGAAAGTGCTATCGGCGAAGGCAGCAGGTTTTACTTCCGGTTGCCTGTGATACCTGCTTGATTATCGGTTACAACCGATGGATATACTTAGTAGTTTAGCTAAAAAAATAAGAGCCTGTTTAAATTTTGTCTGATCTCTTTTAGATGCTTCTTTTATCACCTACGAAAACATGAAATTTCAATGCTCTTTTTATTGGTATAAAATTCAAACACAAAATTTACAGGCATAAAAGAAGCACCAATATTTTTTCAGATAAAAATTTAAACAGGCTCGAAGATAGAGTAAAACTGTATTTGTTTTTATTGATGATGATTGATGTAATTTTTAATGGTTTTATTTAGGAAAGTTTTTTGGGCCGGTATCCCAAATGCTGTTTTTATCGGCATAAATTTCGGCTGAATCCGTGCCAACTGCCAGGCGGTAAGCCGTTTGCCGTGCGCCTTTTCTTCCGTCTGCCATTTGCCGACTGAGGCGTAGTTTGGGCGAATCAATACCCAGCGGGTTACTTAAATATTCGCATTTTAGGTTAGTCACTCCAGAAATTCTTTGTGCTGATGACTTGGATGGATTTAAGACGGCTACACAAAAGCTTACCCATAAAAATAAAGATTTTTAGAAAAGGTTTATTCATACAGAAATTATAAAAAAGCCAGACGTTTGCCGATACAACAGGCGATGCTGTTTTTAGCAGGTAAAAATATACTTTTCAAATTATCCAGTAATTTTCAGGTTTAAATTTTTCATTCTGCTAAACCTAAAACCCAAAAGCGGGTTAGGCTAATATACTTAGCCTTAACATAAATTTGATATGATAAAAAAAGCATTGATCTTTGATCTTGATGATACGATCTACCCGATAAAATCCATTGCAGACAAACTGTTTGCAGATTTATATGCCCTGATCCGGGAAAATATGACGGATACAGTTTACCAAAATGCAAAGGAAGACCTGCTGACTATGCCGTTTCAAAAAGTTGCAGATCGATATCATTTCAGCAATAATTTAAAAAATGAAGGAATGAAAATATCGCGGGAAACGGTTTTTGATGGAGAAATGCTTCCATTTGAAGATTATTTACCTTTGCGGGATTTACAGATCGAAAAGTTTTTGGTGACGGCCGGTTACACCAAAACGCAGAAAAGTAAAATTAAATTATTGGACCTGAAAGAAGATTTTCGGGAGATTTTCATACCTGACCCGGCAAAATCCGACCTGACCAAAAAGGATATTTTTGAGCAGATCATGGTAAAATATCAATATGGACCAGGCGAAATTTTAGTTATCGGCGATAACCCGGAAGCAGAAATAGCCGATGCAAAAGAACTGGGAATTGAAACTTATCTGTATGATTATCAACAAAAATACTCTCCGGCACTGGCCGATTATTATGGCGTGAACTATGAGAATTTGCCGGAAATATTGAAAAGCTGATCTCATCACCCATTGTTTGCGGATAATGAGATCAGCCAAATGCCGTTTATTTTCAGGGCAGATAGCTTTTGATTTCAGAAATGATTTCCTCGCCATAACGGTCAGACATTTCCATATCAATCGGATAGCTGTAACCGAGGCGTTTGTTTTCTTCCTGCATAAATTTAAAAATATCGCCCAACGCTTCATGTACCGATTTTAAGAATTTGAAATCGGTACTGGTGAGGCAACGGCCGCAGTCGCCGGCACCTTTTCCCGGTTCGCAAAGGTTCAGGTCCTTAATTACGCCGTTGATGATTGTGGCATTGAAATTACCTTCAAAATGCCAGGTTAGTGTATTTTTTATCTCGCGATGGTTTTCCATGTTTTTATAATGCTTGGCAAGATATATCCAAAGAAAATGCCAGTAAAAACAGTATCGGCCGCTGCACACAGCCACAAGGGAAAATAGTGGTTTACAAGCTTAGTTTTAGTGCGATAAAAGAAGCATCCGGCTAAAACAGCTTTTCTCAACATTTTAAAACGGGGAATTTTGAGAAAAAGAATCTACCCCGGCAGAAACCTGAAAACACACCTTTTTGACCATGCTTCTTTTATCAGCATAAAACTGGCAGGATTTGATAATTGAAGTCCGATTTTGATGGAATGCTTCTTTTACACACCTTTTTTCATAAACTTTATTTGAAAAAGTTGCAGTTTTATTTTTCAGCTAATAACTTTTCAATCTCTGCTTGCAACACAGGAAGATGATTTACAACGACATTCCAAATCACAACATCATTTACGCTATCATAAGCGCGGATAACTTTATTGCGGAGGTCAACAATCATCCTGGCATAAGAAATTTTAATGGCTGGATTGATTTTTAACAGTTTATTTACGGCTTCCCCAATAATTTCCAGTTCTCGTTCTACTGCACGGCGTTTGGTTTTATTGGCTTTATATTCTGCAAATATTCTTTTTCCTTCCAAATGTTCACCAACAGATAAAACAGCTTGTACAATATCGGCAAGCAGCTTTTTTTCCTGAAGCATCATAAAACTAATAGTTTATTACTATCGATACTTTTGATTAAATATGGATTATTTAATGTTTCTTCTGCTACCAGTTCTACTTCTACCTGCAATAAATCCTGCAAAGCATACAACAGTTTAAAATAGTTATTTCCATACGTTTCAAAATCCATATTTGAGGAAAAACTAATTAAAAAATCTACATCACTATCAGCATTCATTTTGCCAGATGCAGCACTGCCAAAAAGAAAAGCTTTTTCCACGCCATACAAACGCATCAGTTCTTGTATTTGAGAAAGATTATTCTTAATTAAAGGCTGCATAGTTGATGACTTGATTTTCAAAAATACTTCTTTTACACACCTTTTTTCACAAACTTTACCTGAAATAGTTTGCCCCATTTTTTACCAGTTATAAAAATACGGTTGGTTTTGGCATCATAAGCAATACCGTTTAAAACATCAGCATTTGGCAAGCGGTCTCGATACAAGTTTGATAAATCTATCTTTTGTAAAACCGCACCAGTTTTTGGGTCAATCACTAAAATGTTATTGGTTTGATAAACATTAGCATACAACTTACCATCAATATATTCCAATTCATTAATACTGTCGATTGCACTTTTATCATCATAAACATCAATAAAACCAATTGAGCGATAAGTATTTTTATCTAAAAACCAAATACGGTTGGTTTTATCGTCCATATATAATTTCTTCCCGTCAAAGCATAAGCCCCAACCTTCTACGCCAACATTATTATTAAAGGTGCTGAGGAGTTTAAACGTAGCCTTGTCATACACATAACCAATCTTTTCCGTCCAGGTTAACTGGATTATTTTATTGTCAACTATAGAAATTCCTTCCGCAAAAACCGTTGGGTCAACCATCACTTTTTGCAAAACTTTACCGGTATTTAAATCAACTTTCCTCAAACTTGATTGTCCTTCAGCCGGTTCGCCTTCCGGTGGTTTTGATCTGCCGCCACCGCTTTCATATAAGAAACCATCCTGATAAACCAACCCTTCTGTGTAGCAACTGGTATCATGCGGAAACACCTTTTCTACCTGATACGTCAGTTCTTCCGGTGCTTTGGCAGCCAGCAAAACGATGTTGGTAGTTACCTGGGCACTGTTTTTACCCTGATAAATTTGGGCGGTAATTTGTTTGATGCCAAGCGGAAGCGTATCCGTTTTTAAGGTGAAAACTGATAAATCCTGCTTCATGCCCAACCGTTGGTTATCCATTTGATACACCACAGAATCTGCCTGATAACCGCTTGGCGCAACCAACTGAACCGATACTGAAGTTCCTGCTGCAATATTGCTGCCCGCTTCCGGCGTAATCCTGAAAGTGGTATTTTCTTCCGCCGTATTGGCTTTTTGCCGGCAACCATACCAAAGCATAACCGCACAAAAACCAAGTATTATATTTTTTTTTTTCATAATTTCCTTCAAAATTCCAATGGTTTAACTGGAAAGATAATACACTTTGCTTCCCCTCTCGAGAGGGTAATTATATACGAGTTGGTACAAGAGGAAAATTTCAAATTAAAAAGTTATATTAATTTGATAGTAATTTTTGAATAAAATCGGAAGAGTACAGCACTGTAAACCCATAGTATCACAATTTACAGGAATCTTTTTAATAGTTTTTCCATCATTTAAAAGCCTTGATTCTTCTGTTACTACGATTGGATTATTTGCAATTATGCTTTGAGAATAGATTAACAATTTACCATCTGCACCCCTAACATACCGATCTTTTGCATTTTGTACTTGTATTGCATCAAGGCCTTTTGAAGAAACAATATTTTGATCTACAAAATCATTGTTAAGATGATTGAAAAAAGTTAAGTTTGGTAAAATCCCGTTTGTGTTTGTGCGATAATTTCTATCATTTAGAAAACTTAGCATATTTATAATAATTCCACCAGAGAGAGTTCTGGCTTCATTTATAACTTGTTCTATAACTACGATTTCACCAGATAGACACTTGCTATCAACTAAATTTTTTAAATCACCATTTCTATCAAGAGGAAGGTAATATTTGCAAAGCGCGTGTAGGGATGATGTATCAAATACTGCTATCATGCTAAATAGGCTTCTAATTTTTCTGGTTTTATATATAGCCTTTGGCAAAATTCATATTCATTAAGAAGCCCGTTGTATAAGGCAATTTGCAGAGTTTGTTTGTATAGGGGAGAGATTATAGGCTTTACTTGAGGCATGTTTAATTTCTTCCCATTTAATTCAGCATCTATCTTAGCCGTCTCAAATTTTGCTTTTTCAATGTTTTCTTGATTTTTGATGAATATTTTAATTTCTTTTGATATTGAAGTATAATTTCCTTGTGATATTTTATTATTATAAAGCAAAAATGTGTACAATGACAACCTACTTAAATAGGTATTTTTTACAAGTCCTTCTATTGTAGAATGATGATAATCGTTAGTTGGACTGCCTAAAGGAAGGTTAGAAAGTGATTTTTGATAGTTCCCAATTAAAAAACTAAAAGCAAATTCATTACACCATTTCTCTATGTCGCTAAGATTGGTACTTATAATTTCAAAGTTTACATTTTCGTCTATTTCTTCTTCATTTAAAAGGTAATGTCCAAGTTCATGAACGAGCGTAAAAATTTCTCTTCGTTTATATTTTTGCCATTTTAAAACAATAACATCAGGCAATAGAAAAAAACCATTGATGTTGGCTTTGTATATTTTATTATGCCTTTCAACAAATTCAAAAACCAGAATATTATTTTTTGCTAAGTTGTTAATCAAGCTTTTCAAAAAACCTCTCTCATCTAAATTAGAATTTGGGTAAATTATTTCTCGAATCGATGTAGCTACTTTCTGGGGATCATCAGAAAGTTTAAATACTGGCAGTATTCTTTTTTTAGGAATATCTGATAGTTTAAGTAATGTATCAAACTCTATTTTTTCTTCTTCGTATTTATTGACCACCTGTCTATCACCTATACTTAAAGAAGCGTTAAAACTATTTTTTCTAAAAAAAATACTTTCTTCCGTTGATTGTATTCGGTCGGATGGATCAACATAGTATGATAAGCCCTTATTGAAAATTTTATCAATTCGTTTCAATCGGCTTATTTTTATACTTTCTGAAAAAATGTCTTTTTCCGTCAAGTCCTTATTTTTACCATCGTTTAATAAGACCAATAAGTCGCCATTTGACAATCCATAGAGTGCCAAAAGATGATTTAAACGGGTTATATTTTGATTTACAGTTTCCAATTTAAGTTTTGACGCTTACAAAAGTTAAACGTTCAAAAGCCGTGAAGTTTACAAATTAATTTTCAAATACGTAAAAACTTTTTTCAATTAAATTTGGAAGTTGTCGGGACAAATTCAATCTCAATTATCAAATTTAGTTCGGCGCAATAAAAATCTGCAATATAATTCAATAACGGTTTTTGCCGATGAAAATCATAACCATAAAACTGTTTGGTTTTCAATTCCTGCCACAAGGCAATTTCGCCTGGTGTGCTATTATTACGGAGGTTTTTGGCCAATACTTTTAAACTTAAATTGTAGGGGATAATTTTTCTTGGCATAAATTACGTTTAACACACCCCTAACCCCTCTCAAGAAGGGAAATCTGGCGCAGACTAAGCAAATTTAAATACATGTCCACTAATTTAAATACATAGACACCAAATTCAATCAAAAAGGATCAGGCCAGAAAGCATCCTGAATATGGTTTAAACGATAATTTCCCTCCCTGTCGTACAAAATGGCGATGATATCAAAACGTGCTTCACCCTTAAAATCCATCAGCTCAATAAACTCGTCTGCCGCGCTCGCCAATAAAACTTTTTTTGCATGATCTACAAAATCTTCCGGTTCGCCAAAAGCGTTTCCCGTCCGCGTTTTCACTTCCACAAAAATGATGGTTTTATCGAGATAAGCAATCAGATCCACTTCTGCTTTGCCAAAGCACCAGTTTTCATCCAGAATTTCATAACCCGCAGCTTCCAAATGTTGTTTGGCCAGCTCCTCACCTTTTCGGCCTAAATTATTGTGTTCGGCCATTATTTTAAAATCACGGAACCTAAAAAATCAGAAATATATTTCTCCACTTTTTTCAGGTGCTGATATTGGTTTAGCAAAATATCCACATCGGCATCTGTTGTGGTTTTTTGCAGTTCTCTGCGGATACCTTCCAAAATCTGGTCAACTTTCCGCTTTTTCAAATGGAAAATCGCACCCAAAATAGTCGCTTTCATGTTATCTTCCTCGCCGGAAACCTGGATTTTATGCTTTTCGTACCAGTTTTCGCTCAAAACATAAGGCGTAGAAACCATAGAAACCGCCAAATCTGCAACGCTGCGATTGCTATGATGAATGAAAAATGCTTCGTCCGGCAAGCGGCCATTTTCCAGTTCCTGCTGATAAATCTGAACTATATTTTTACTTTCCGGGTTTTCAAATTCTACGTCGCTCAGTTCAGCAATCATAAACGGGCCGATGTAAGTGTTGGCAATCCCGTCCCAGTCGATCATTTTGTTGCCGTAAGTGATCAGCAGGCGCACAATTTCTTTCTCCTGCGTGTCTTCTGCGGATACTGTTTTTATCGGTATATTTTCGGGAACAGCAGTTTCCGGAACTGTTTTGTACGCTTGCTGCTCCTGCTTTTTAGATTTTGCCAGCCGCATTTTGTTCAGTTCCGTGAGCAGCGAACGCTCGTCCATTTGCAGCAGCAAACTGCATTCTTTCACAAAAACCGAAGCCTTGATCGAATCCGGGATTTTGGCAATACTTTCCACAATTTCCCGGATCACGTCTGCTTTTTTTATCGGGTCATTTCCGGCATCTTTCAGCAGCGTGCTTGTTTTGTACAGGATAAAATCTTTTTGATGCTGATCGATGTATGTTTTAAAAGCATTCGTACCAACCTTTCGCACAAAAGAATCCGGGTCGTGCCCATCCGGGAAAGTCACCACTTTTACGTTCAAGCCTTCTTCCAGGATCAAATCCAAACCGCGTAAAGCTGCTTTAATACCGGCCGCATCGCCATCATACAAAATGGTAATGTTTTTGGTAGACCGGCCGATCAGCCGGATCTGCTCCACCGTCAGCGAAGTTCCGGAGGATGCTACAACATTCTCTATACCAGCCTGATGCACGGAAATAACATCCGCATAACCTTCTACCAGATAGCAATTATCAGTTTCGCGGATGGCTTTTTTGGCGAAGTACAAACCATAAAGCAAGTTGGATTTATGGTAAATTTCCGATTCCGGCGAGTTGACGTATTTCGGGATGCTTTTATCATTCTTCAGCGTTCGTCCGCCAAAACCAACCACGCGGCCGGTAAAATTATGGATCGGGAACATGACGCGGCCGCGATAACGATCGTACAAAGTGCCGTTATCACGTTTCACAGACAGGCCGCTTTCCAGCAAAAATTCCGGCTGATAATTTTGTTTGATAGCCGCCGAACTGAACGCTTCCCAATTATCCGGCGAATAACCCAGCTCAAACTTTTTGATAATGTCTTCCCGAAAACCGCGCTCTTTAAAATAACTTAAACCGATATTCTGGCCTTCCGGCGTTTCCAGCAAACTCTGCTGGAAAAACCTGGCCGCAAAAGCAGAAACCACCATCAGGCTTTCGCGGCGGTTATCTTCTTCGATGTTTTCCGGTGTTTGCCGGTCTTCTTCTACCTCAATGTTGTACTTTTTGGCGAGCCATTTCAACGCTTCGGGATACGTAAATTTCTCGTGCTCCATCAAAAAAGTAATGGCAGAACCGCCCAATCCGGTAGAAAAATCCTTGAAAATCCCTTTCACCGGCGAAACGGTGAACGACGGCGTTTTTTCATTTGCAAATGGCGACAAACCCACGTAATTGGCACCGCGCTTTTTCAGCTGCACAAACTCACCGATGACTTCCACCACGTCAGTAGCTTCAAAAATGCGGTCTATCGTGGTTTTGTTGATCATCAAAAACAAAAATAAGGTTTTGGTTTGATGTGTGTCTTGTCATGCAGAACTTGTTTCGGCACCTCTCCTGCTGATGCTTCTTTTATCGGGTAAAAATTACCTTTTGTCATTCGGCCGCAGGGAGAAATCTTCTTCAAATATTACAGAATATACCGCTTTGATGAGGATTTCTCCCTACGGTCGAAATGACAACGTTTTTATCGTTTCAAAAATAATAAACGGTTCAAATTATGAAAAAATCAAGATACTTCTTTTATCAGGCAAAAATTACCTTTTGTCATTCGGCCGCAGGGAGAAATCTTCTTCAAATATTACAGGATATATTGCTTTGATGAGGATTTCTCCCTACGGTCGAAATGAAAACGTTTTTATCGTTTCAAAAATAATAAACGGTTCAAAGTATGAAAAATCAAGATGCTTCTTTTACCGGGCAAAAATTACCTTTTGTCATTTCCTTTAGATTAGCAAAGCACAAATAATCAGGTTTGTTATTGTTTATTGAAGTTTCTTTTTGCTTCTTTTTTTTTGTGGATAACTACGATTTTTGTGGATAAAGTTAACAGCGGTAAGGGCGCATTATTGTCATTTCCAGGCTTGAAGGCCTATTGTTCGATTTACTCCCTTACCGCTTGTTTTAAACTATGGCATCAAATAGAAATTAGAGTTTCCAGGCTCATTAGTAAGGAATTGATGTGGTTTAAAACGTGTTAACTGTTTACCAACATAAACAGTATAAAGATATGGAATTTGAATTTTTTATTGGCATTGACGTGTCAAAAGGTGAATTGGACTTTGCCGTCAGGCAGGGTGAAAGATTGCTGTTCCACCGGGAAACCGCAAATCAGACAAGGGCTATAACCTCGTTTATCAAAGATTTGTGTAAACTAAACGGTTTTGTTTTAAACAAGGCGGTCTTCTGTATGGAACATACCGGTATTTACAATAACCATTTACTACAGGTGTTGCATAAAAAGAAAGCCAGTATCTGTTTGGAGGCGGCCACACAGATCAAAAACTCACTGGGCAATATACGTGGCAAGAATGACAAGATCGATGCCATCCGCATTGCAGGTTATGCCTATGACAAGCGGGGCAAGCTGCGTTTATGGCAACCTAAACGCGAAGTTGTACAGCAGCTGGCCGATCTTGCAGCTACCCGCTTACGGCTGATAACGGTTAAAAAACAACTGAAAGTACCGCTTCAGGAACACGCCGCCTTCAGTACAAAGAAAAACAGCAGGCAAAACCTACAGATCTGCAGCCATTCATTAAAAGCGATAGAGGCAGATATAGCCAGGGCCGACAAGGCTATCGGGCAAATCATTGCCGCTGATCAAGAACTGTCCCGTATCTTTAAGTTAGTAACTTCAGTAAGTGGCATCGGCAAAGTAACCGCAGTACAGGTAATTGTTACCACTAATGAATTTAAGGATATCAACAACCCTAAAAAGTTTGCCTGTTATTCAGGAGTGGCACCGTTTACCGATGATTCAGGTAAAGTCGTCAAAAAGGCCAGGGTATCACACATGGCCAACAAGAAAGTCAAAACACTTTTACACCTGTCGGCTATCGTGGCCATACAATATAACCCGGACCTGAAACTGTTTTACGAACGAAAAGTCGGTCAGGAAAAAAAGAATAAAATGAGTGTTATAAACGCCGTCAGAAATAAACTCATCCTAAGAATCTTTGCTTGTGTAAACCAAAACCGACCCTATGAAAAAATTTATCAAAAAGTAGTTGCGTAAATCATAGAAATCGACCCGAAGGGAGAAATCTTCTTCAAATATTACAGGATATATCGCTTTGATGAGGATTTCTCCCTACGGTCGAAATGACAATATTTTTTTCGTTTCAAAATAATGAACAATTCAAAGTATGAAAAAATCAAGATACTTCTTTTATCAGGTAAAAATTGGTGTTAATTACTTCTTCAATTTTACAGTGCCAAAAGAAGCATCTTGGTTTCTACAGAAAAAAATAATTATATTGCCACAGAAAAATAACCTTATCACACAAAAAATTATGAGTACAAAAACAAGAAACATCGTTGGTTGGGTGCTTACCGCAATACTGGCTTTCGCATTCTTCGGCAGTGCCTCCATGAAATTTATGGGCGGTGCCGATGCAGCAAAAAGTGCCGCGGCATTTGGCCTTACGCCGGGCATTTTAAAAATAATCGGTTTGGTAGAAATCCTTTCCATCATCCTGTTTATCATCCCGCGGACCGGATTGCTCGGTACGCTGTTGCTGGCTGCCTATCTGGGTGGTGCCATTGCCACGCATTTGGAGCATCAGCTACCCATTTTTGCACCGGTGATCCTTCAATGTATCGTTTGGATTACGGCTGCTATCCGTTTCCCGGAGCTGGGCAAAAGGCTGATGGGCAATACTGCAGTTGTGTAGTACAAAGTTTTTTTTCTTTTTTCAGCTAAAACCTACCACAAAGCCTGACGGAAACATCAGGCTTTGTTGTGCAAGTAAAAGTACATTTGATGCAGCTTCAAAACCTGTTGCCGTTTGCGCGTATCAAAAATGGCCACACTTTGCACCTGGCCGTAAATTTATCTAAATTGAAATTTCTTTAACCAGATCAAAAAAATTACGTATGAAATAAAACTTACGGATAAAAATCAGTCCAAACCTAAAAAAATAAAGCAATGAATACGACACAACATTGTACAGTTCTGGAGGTAGAACGTGTTATTTGTACCGAACTTTTTGGTTTGACTTTTTGGGTAAGCTTTGTTAAATTGATTGATCAAAATACAGACCGTGCAGAAGGAATCTTGTACTTCACCAATAAAACTGATGCCCTGAAACTCGAGGTTGGCGATCAGGTTTCGAACCAATCGGTTTTCACACCAGCTGCCAAATCCAACAATAACAATACTTTTTTTAAGGGGTAAAAATCCGGATTTAATATCTGTAAAAATTATTGTTCAGCAATAAAATTTTCTTCAAAATCAGGCCGCGCTACCAAAAACCGACAGATATTTTTGGGCAACAACTTGCGTTTTGTAATTATCCAAATAAGCGGCCAATTCTTCCGGACTGTAATTTGGCTGGTTGATATTTTGCAATGCTTCTTTTAGCAGGCCATTTAACTGATGGACATCTCCGGGTTGAAAAAGTTGCCCGAAATCCCCGACGGCTTCGGCCAAACCACCAGAATCTGATGCGATGATACGACAGCCGCAGGCCAAGCCTTCCAAAGCCACAATCCCGAAACCTTCTTTTCCGTTGGACGGGATGATCATCACTTTATGCCGGTTCAGAACCGCTGTAATTTCAGTGCTTTTTAAAGTGCCGGTGAAGGTGATATGTTCCGATAATTCCAGTTGTTGCGCCATAATTTTCAGCCGTTCCAGTTCCGGCCCGTCGCCGATAATGGTTAGTTTGAAGGGAAGTTTTAAATCATAACAAGCCCGGACCAGCGTATCACAGCCCTTTTGAGAAACCAGCCTTCCCACAAAAACAAAATCCAGTGTTTTTTCTACCTGCGGATCGATTTTAAAAACCTCATTATCATAACAGTTATAAATTATTTCTGAAGGCGTGCCGAGCGAAGTAGCGATACTTTTGCTCACCGAAATGTTTTCTGAAGCGAACCTGATCATAAACAGTTTGATCAATGACAGCAGGTTTTTTTTGTTGGTGAGCGAAAAATCGTTTTGAGAAACCACCCATCTTTTGCGCGGATCAATCAGCAACGGCCAAATGCCTTTGAGCGAAATATTGGGCATATAATAAATTTTGCACCATAAAAACAGCTCCAGCATTTTTGCAAACCCGGGCGCATAATGCACCTCAATATCAGGCAATGCGTCGGTTTGCTTCTGATAAGCGATCACTTTAACTTCATGCCCTTTGCCTATAAATTCTTTACACAAATTGAGCGTTAGGTTTTCAATACCGCCACGTAGCGGATAAAACACAGTAGTAAAAATTAATATTTGCATAAGCACGCTATTTTTCTGGTGTACAGATTGGTTGTATCGGTTAAAAACAGCCTGCAAATCATGATATAATTGCTAACTATTGATACAATTTCTATGGTCTATTTCTACGTGATCCTACCTGCAAAGTTTAAAAAATACAGAATTGATGCTGAGTTAACTATTTGAAATTCAGCAAGAAACGAATTTACTTAGGATTAAAATCCAGCCAAAACCCAAGGCAGATATTTCTTGAAAAGAGAGATGCCAGCGATTTGAAATATAAATTGACCGCACTATTGAACCAATTTAACCGGCACGAAAACCTGTTTATCAAAAATATATTTTGGGTGAAATTATCCCTGTAAAAGAAGCATTAAACTGATTTTGCAACCTAAAGCCGATGCTTCTTTTAGCAGGTGTTTTTTGGTGCTAAGATGAAGCCTTTATATTAACGCAACATTAAGCGAAGGTTATTTCAATCCGCGGAAGCATGATTATGCAAGAACCATTATTTTTTGTAAACAACTATTTTTCAGTCTAATACGATTCAAAAAAATCATGGCCGTAAATAATGCGCGGTCATTATTTAAGATAACCTTAACGCGCAATTGATATTCCGGTAATAGCAACATGCTTCTTTTGCAGCATTAAAACACAGGATAATATATCGATTTAAAAATCTGCAAAACCAAATTTTATGAAAAAACGCTACAATGATTTTCCCATGCGGGTATTTTTTAACCCAAAATGGCTTTACTTAATCCTCTTAAACCTTTTCATTTTTAGTACGCCGGCAATTGTTTTTTCACAGTCTCAAAGGGTAATCAGCGGTATCATTACGGATGAAAAAAACCAGCCGCTGCCAGGCGTTTCTATTTTGGTGGTGGGCACAAATAAAGGTGTTGCTTCGGATGCCAACGGTAAGTATTCCATCACGGTCAACAATAATAATAATGTACTGCGCTTTACGTCAGTCGGTTTTATTACCCAGGAAATACCTGCAGGAAACGGTAGCAACATCAGTATCAGCTTGTTGCCCAGTACCAATCAATTGAAAGATGTTGTGGTGATCGGTTACGGCACTTCTACCAAACAGGATGTGACCGGTGCGATCACTTCTATAAAATCCGAAGATTTTAACCAGGGCGTTTTGACTACGCCTGCGGAATTGTTGCAGGGAAAAGTGCCGGGGCTTAACGTAACCAAAAGCGGCGACCCAAACCAGGCCCCGTCTGTAATTTTAAGAGGGCCATCAACCATAAGAACTGGTGCACAGGAACCTTTTTATGTGATAGACGGCGTTCCGGGAGCTTCAATCGATTTGCTGGCACCGGCAGATATTGAAAGTATTGATGTGCTAAAAGATGCATCGTCAACGGCTATTTACGGTTCGAGGGCGGCAAACGGTGTGATCATTATTACCACCAAAAGGGCAAAGCTTGGGCAGACCAGATTAACTTACAGCAGTTATGCAGCGGTTGACGAGGTTTCTAAAAAAATTGATATGCTCACCGGCGACGAGCTGCGTCAATATTTAAAAGACAATAACCAGAAACCTTTGGCAAGCCCTATAGACGACGACGGGTCAAACACAAACTGGCAAAACCTGATCGAGCGGCGCGGTTTTTCTCAAAACCATAACTTGTCATACGGTGGGGCAACTAAAAACACAGATTATGGCGCCAGTGTAAACTACTTTAAAAACAACGGGATCTTAAAAAGGACAGCACTGGAACGTACCATTTATCGCGGTTATATCAACCAGCGGTTTTTTAACGACCGTTTAAAACTAAGCCTTAATTTAACCAACAGCAACAGCAATTCAGATGATATTTATCAGGGCGGTATATTGTCTGGTATGCTGTTTTACCTGCCAACCGTTAGCCCGTTCAATCCTGATGGCAGCTACAAAGAGAATTATACACGTACCGGAAGCGGCACGTTAAACCCGTTATCGTTATTGAACAACAACACCATCCGCAACAACAGCAACAAAACACTGATCAATGGCATTGCCCAGGTAGATATTGTACAAGGGTTAAGGTTTACGCTAAGCGTTTCCCAACAACGCGACCAGAACGACAACAACAGTTATTTAAACAGTGCATCAGGAATTGCTGTTAACGCAAATGGTGTTGCCCACCGTTCTGCTTATTTAAACACCAATAATATTGCAGAGTCATATTTCAACTATGACCGTACTTTCGGCCAGCATTCCATCAAATTATTGGCCGGTTATTCTTATCAGCAAAACCGTGTTAATGATGGCTTTGGCGTACAAACACAGGGTTTCTCCAATGACAACCTAAGCTATAACAACCTGTTTTTGTCTAACCCATCGTCAGTTTCACAAATACCTTTTGATAACAACCCAATTTCTACCCTTCGTTTGATTTCATATTACGGAAGGGTGCAGTACCAGTTTGCAGATAAATATTTGTTGCAGGGTTCCTTACGGGAAGACGGTTCATCAGCATTTGGTATCAATAACCGTTATGGCTTGTTTCCTGCGGTTTCTGCCGGTTGGAGGATCATCAATGAAGATTTCATGAAAAATATCCCTGCTTTCAGCGACCTGAAACTTAGGGCTGGTTATGGCGTATCCGGCAACAGTTTGGGTTTTAATGCTTTTTCATCCATACTGGTTTATGGTTCGCAGGGAAACGGCAGTAAATTTATATACAATGGAAATGTAACCAACGCCATCGGGCCGGTAAGAAACGATAACCCGGATTTGAAATGGGAAAGCACGGCAACAACTAATATTGGCCTTGATTTTGGCTTACTGCAAAACCGCATCAGTGGTTCTGTGGATTATTACATCAAAAAAACCTCCGATCTGATTTATGAGCAATACCCTGTTTCCCTGACACAATATTTTACCCCTACCATTACCGCAAATGCCGGTAAGATCAAAAACTCGGGTATTGAAGTGGTATTGAATGCTGTTGCTGTAAAAACCAGCGACTTTACCTGGCGCACATCACTTAACTTTTCGCATAATAAAAATGTGGTAGAAAGCCTTTCCAATGGCCAGTTCAACCTTCCGGTTTTTTATACTGCGCAGTTGGGCGGTAAGGGCCAATCCGGAAATTACAGTCAGATTGTACAACCCGGCCAGGCATTGGGCACGTTTTATTTATGGCATTATTTGGGTAAAAATGCGGCCGGTGTCAGCACTTATCAAAATGCGGCCGGCAAAACCATTGCTACGCAACCGCTTACTACCGATCAGTTTATTGCCGGTAATGCGCAACCCAATCTGATCTACGGCTGGAACAACAGCTTTTTCTACAAAAATTTTGATTTGAACTTTTTAGTAAGAGGCGTAACAGGCAACAAGATACTGAACACTACACTGGCTTCCCTCAACAATCCGGCAGATTCCAGGTTGCAAAACATCCCGAGATTTACTTTAGGCGAATCTTTTAACGATATCAACGGCTATTTGATATCAGACCGTTTTATAGAAAGCGGCTCGTACTTGCGCTTAGACAACACAACGCTTGGTTATACGATCAAGCCAAAAATACAAGCGATCAAAGCCATCAGGCTTTACCTGTCGGGAAACAATCTCTTTGTGATCACGAAATACAAAGGCATTGACCCTGAAATTAATATCGGTGGTTTAACCCCGGGGATTGACAATAATAATTTTTACCCCAAAACACGAACTTACATTTTTGGGTTAACCGCATCATTTTAAAAGTAATACTACAAGAGATGAAAAATATATATCTACTACTGACAGGACTTGCAATTACTATTGCCTTAAATGCCTGTACCAAACTGGATGTTCCGGTTGAATCGCAATATGTAAAATCAAATTTCCCGACAACCAATTCGGATTATAATGCCTTGCTGGGGACCATGTATTCCAACTTATCATCAAACTATGGTGTGCCTTATTGGCGGATGCAGGAAATGTCAACTGATGCTGTAATCTTACCTGCAAGGGACGGGAATTTTGATGATGGCGGCCAGTACCGTCAGTTGCATTATCATACCTGGACTTTTGACCATCCAAACGTAACCGGCGTTTGGCAATGGGGTTTTAGCGGGATCAACACGTGCAACCGTTTAATTACCGTTGTCAATTCATCGGCTTCTGCCGCTACGGTCAAGATGGCAAACGTTGCCGAAATAAGGGCCATGCGCGCCTTGTACTACTTTTTTATGATGGACCTGTATGGCAATGTACCTATTATTGTTGATTTTCCGGCAAATATACCTCCGGCAACGCAACCACGGGCCAAAGTATTTCAATTTATCGAAAGTGAGTTGAATGCCGTATTGCCGCAACTTCCTTCCAAAACCAACAACAGTGGCACCAACACATTGCAATATGGCCGCCCGACCAAAGGAATGGTGTTTGCCCTGCTGGCAAAAATGTATTTGAATGCGGGCGTTTACACTGGCACAACCCGTTATCAGGATGCGGTAACGATGGCCGACAGCGTTCAAAACAATAAAAATTATTTTTTGGATGCCCGGTTCAGGGATATTTTTCTGCCGAACAATGGCCCGCAGATCAACGAAACTATTTTTGCCGTTCCTTATGACCAGCAAATCCCGGGAAACCAGTTCACCCGTTTTGGGTTTTTCTATTACCTGGCACCTGCCTATGGCTTTAATGTGGGTTTAAGTATCGCCATGAGCACTACACCGGAATTTTATAACCGCTTTAACATCCCCAACGATTTCAGGACAAAAACCTGGTTGGTTGGCCCGCAGTATTACCCGGACGGGAACGGCGGCTTTACTAACCAACCGGCTTATTATCCGGGAACAACCACACAAATCAACATCACGCCGCAATTGGTATTGGTGCCCGGAAAACCGATGGACGTGGGCAATACCATTGCGAGCCAGTCTGAAGGTATCCGTTCGATCAAATACTATCCTGACCCAACCATGATCCAAGCCACGCGCCTCAACAGTAACGATATGCCAATGCTTCGTTTAGCAGATGTTTTTTTGATGAAGGCAGAAGCAGAATTAAGGGGAGCAGCGCCAACGGTAGTCAACGGGGAATTGCAAACACCATTGGTTTTGATCAATAAATTACGCAGCCGGGCCGGTGCACAATTGGCCACATCTGTTGACTTGCCTACTTTGCTGGATGAACGTGCCCGAGAGCTTTCCTGGGAAGGCTGGCGACGGAATGACCTGATCCGTTTTGGGCAGTTTGAAGTTGAATATCCGCTGCCAAATGATGTGCTGACCATGAACAAAGACGTTAACCGGAGATTATATCCTGTGCCATCAACAGAATTAAAAACCAACCCTAACTTGGTGCAAAATCCCGGTTATTAAATTATTACCACTCCTAAAATTATCTCCATGAAAATATTTTCAAGTTCCGTGTTTATGCTGATGCTTCTTTTATCGGCTAAAAATCCGCCTGACAACAAAACCAGGATCAACCAAATACAAGTCATCGGATCGCACAACAGCTATAAAAAAGCGATAGACCCTGCTTTGTTCAAAGTATTTCAATTGCGGGATTCGGTATCGGCCAGCAAGATAGATTATGAGCACATCCCTTTGGCCGATCAATTGAACATGGGTTTGCTGAACTTGGAAATTGATGTTTATGCCGATGAAAAAGGCGGCAAGTACGCCCATCCGAAAGGCTTGGAAATGGCTAAAGACCAAGCGCCATTTGATCCCGAAGGTGTGATGGAAAAACCGGGTTTCAAGGTGCTGCATATTCCGGACCTTGATTTTCGGAGCCAGGGTTTAACCCTTGCTGATTGTTTGAATCAATTAAAAGTTTGGTCGGAAGCGCATCCAAACCATCATCCCATTTTTATTACTTTAGAAGCAAAAGATGAAGCCATAAAATTGCCTGGCTTTACTGTCCCTGAAAAATTTACAGCGCAAACTTTTGATGAACTGGATGCAAGCCTCATCCAAAACCTCGGCAAACAAAACATTTTGACACCGGATATGGTACGCGGGAAATTTAGTACATTAAACGAAGCGATCACGCACAACAACTGGCCAACTTTGGAACAAGCCAAAGGCAAATTTCTGTTTGTTTTGGATGATAAAAAGAGCAAGCGCGCTTTGTATATCAGCGGCCATCCGTCTTTAAAAAGCCGTATTTTGTTTGCAGATGCTGAGCCTGGCACGCCGGAAGCCGCGATGATGATCCGAAACGACCCGAAAGATCCGGCTATTAAAGATTTGGTGGAAAAAGGTTACATCATCCGCACGCGTGCCGATGGAGATACGCAGCAGGCCCGTAAAAATGACAAAAGTGATTTTATTGCCGCTTGCAATTCCGGAGCGCAAATCATCACCACGGATTATTATTTAAAAAGTACGCACTTTAAATCTGATTATGTGGTGAGTTTTCCGGGCGGTCAATATTTTCGTTTGAATCCGTTGTTCAGCAATAAAACTTCATCGGTATCGGGTTCAAAAAGTAATTAACATATAATTGACTAATCCATTGCCAAGATATATTCATGCTTCTTTTAGGCATGTAAATTTTGTGTTTGTGTTTTACGGGGTATCAGGTATCAGCAATCGCCCCATGAACTGTTTACCATGAGCCATCAACTTATAAAAAGCTTAATGATTTTCATATGATAAAAGAAGCATAAAAAATAAACAGAACAAAATTTAAACAGGTTCTCATAACCAAAAAATGATTAATTTAACAAAACCCATCGCCTTTTTCCTGTTATTAATAAGCATCAGTATGGCGGCCCATGCACAGATAAAGGACTTTTCTGTGGCCAATGCCCATTCCCATAATGATTATAAAAACGACATCCCTTTTTACCGTGCCTATGATAAAGGTTTTGGATCCATTGAGGCCGATGTTTATGCTGTTGACGGGCAATTGATGGTTGCGCACAATAAGAACGAGATCAGCGCAAAACGATCGTTAAAAATCTTATACATTGATCCTTTGGCCGAAAAGTTTAAACATGATGAAACAAGACAGCTCCGGTTACTTATCGAAATAAAAGAAGATCATAAAGCAGTACTGCCGCTGGTAATAAAAGAGCTTGAACCGCTGAAAAAATACATCACTTACCCGGGACATCCGGGCAGGCTTTCCATAGTTATGACCGGGGCTATACCTCCGGCTGCTGAATTGGGAAATTATCCCGATTGGGTCACTTTTGATACAGATCATTTGGATGGATATACAAAGGGGCAATGGCAACGGATAGGGCTGGTCAGTTTTCCGTTTACCAGATATACCAAATGGGATGGCAAAGGCGTATTGGCCAGCGATGAAATTACCAGGGTAAAAGGGGCAATTGACAGTGTGCACGCGGCCGGAAAGATGATCCGTTTTTGGGCAACCCCGGACACAAAAAGCAGTTGGGTTACCCTGATAAGGTTAGGTGTTGATGTTTTAGGGACAGATAAGATAGAAGAATTAGGCGATTTTTTGAAAAAGAAGCCTGAAAATGAATAGGTGTCTCTCGGAGGCTTATAAAATATATCCTCCCACATGCCGTTCAGATGGTTCAATTAAAAAGTCAAAACTATTATTTTGTGTATGAGATGCTGTCAACACTAATTTAAGCAGGTAAAAGAAGTATCAGGCTTTCAAAAATCCGGGTAAAAGTTGTTTAGATTTTCTTTTTTTAAGGTAAAATTTAATCACTTGCAATTTAATCATCCCCCTTGCCCCCTTCAAAGGGGAAGTATGGCGGCTATCTTTCCAACGTAAAAATTTGTTCAGGACAAAACAGAATTATGGTAAAAGGCAAATCTCTATAAATTATGCCTTAAAAACAGCATCCGTCAAATTTCCTGATGCTGTTTTTATCGGCACTAATTTTATTTAATCGTCATCGTCATCCACAACTTTGCCTGCCAATTTTGCCGGATAAGTTTTATTCCCTTTTCGGTTGAACCACAAAATCCGGTTCAAAACATCGTCATTTCCGCCATCTATATGATCATATTCCGGCCTCAACGATTGTTTGGCGTAAAACAAAGCTTTCCCTTTTAAAGCAGAAAGGCTGCGGTTCATCTCATTTAAAGGTATTTTATTTACCAATTTTTGATAGGTAAAAGAAGCATCAGGCCGGTCGGCAAAACAATTGAACATGGGCAAAGCGGTTGCATCCAACAAATTCATGGGCGGGATGCCGAGGATTTGTTCGATGGAACGGACGATGGAAGTTTGGTTGTAATTGGTAGAAATTGTTTTTTGCAGATGACTGTACGGACTCACCACAAAACCAGTTGTCCGGTAGGCCGAAACATGGTCCCAGCCCGCCTGCGAATCATCTTCAGTTACAAAAATAACGGTGTTTTTCCAGAACCGGCTTTTGCTCACCGCTTCAATAATGCGGCCCAACGCCAGATCATTATCGGCCACCATCGCCCGCGGCGTAGGCATTCCGGGCCGCGAACCGGTTGTATGATCGGTTGATAAAGCCATCACCGAAAGCTCCGGAAACTGATCGCCGGGCTGATTTTCAAACGTTTTCAATTCTTTGATAAAAGCATCAGCGCGCAACTGATCGGTAATTTTCAACTCATCCGAACCGGGATAATTAGGCGAAAGCATCGGTCTTACCCTTGAAATCGTTGTAATATTGTTAAAAGCCAACGGTTTGCCTGCTTTATAATTTTCATAAATATTCGTCCAGGTAAGTTTTGGGTCGATGGTCGGGATGCAGGCTTCACCATAAATCCGCACCGATTTGCCATGATCGGCGGCGTTGTTCCAGATAAAACCTTTTTTGCTGTAAACCATCGCATCGGTTTGCACATGCGGATAACTGCGGAACCAGGCGCGTACGTTTTTTTCTACGTAATCTGTCACCATCGCCGCGTCCGTCCATTGATGTCCTTCGGCAGAACATTTTCCGGAAGCGTAATAATTGTCCAGCAATAAAAAGTTTTTGGCCAGTTGGTGCTGGTTTGGCGTGATGCTATCACCAAAAACACAAAGCTCTTTTGTACCATTTCCATTGGGCAGATCACCCAAAACCTGATCGTAAGTGCGGTTTTCTTTGATGATGTACAGCACGTGTTTGAAGACCGAAGGCTCACCGATACGTTCGGGAATCGGCCTGGCTGGCTGGTTTTTACGCGGCGAAAGCCTGGCCAGATCTGTCCTAAAATTCAGCATCAACGCTTTTACTTTTTTAGTGTATTGTTTTAACTGATTTTCGTCCGGCAAACCAATCACCGAAACGGTAGCTTTTTGATGATGCGAATTGTACGCGCCGCCCGGAACTGCAGCCATTATTTTCTCTGCGTTGCCCATTTCGCGGCTGTTTACACGCGCGCCTTCGCCTTCCAGATTGGTTACAAAGAGTGTGTTCCCTTCGACAACCAGACCGCCGGGATAAGCTTCCGTAGGGATAAAACCCTGCACCACACTTTTACTGCCACTGCCCGATGCTGTTTTTATGCCCAATTTTATGACGGCCAGTGCGTTGTCCATTCCGTTGGCGACGTACAAATAATTCCCGGCCGGATCCAAAGCCAGCGCGTTGGGCGAATCGCCGATGAAACCTTGTTCGCCGGTATTGATCTTCACCGGAATGGTTTCCACAACGTTCAAATTTTGTGTGCTGATCACCGAAACATCATCGCTATTGCTGTTGGCCACATAAATAAAATCGTTATTTTTACTGCTGATCAGGTCATTCGGGTGCAAGCCAACCGGAATATTTTTAACCGTTTTGCCTTCTTTTAAATCAATTACGGATACAGAACCGGAGTTTGTTGCGCCCGTTTTCGGATCGGTGTAAACGCTGCCATACGGTACGCCGGCGGTTTCTTCCTTGCTGTTTTTAGTAGGTATATTTCCGCCCCAATTGGTTACAAAAGCGTTGTTGCCGGAGATAACTAACCCGTATGGCGCAGCACCGGTTTCTACAGACCAAACAGTGGCTTTTGTGGCCAAATCTATTTTGACAAATTTGTTGTTTCCGTTTAAAACCACATACAAATATTGCTTTCCATCTTCCTGGTTTACAGCAAGTTCATTGGGCAAAGCCAGCGGCGAATCACCTTCCGGCTTAAAATCAAAAGTATTTTTCAGTGTGATTTTTTTACCGTTCCAATCGGCCTCAAAAACAAGGGATTTATGGTTATCGCCATTTGCCGCACTCCAAAAAATCTGTACTTGATCGCCTTTTCCAAGCACTTCAATACCGGAATACGTGCTCATGAAATTTCTGAATTGCGGATCGTCAAAATAAGTCCAGCGCGCCACAACAGTATGCTGCTTTTTATCCAGCAAAACGATTCCGTAACGGTCTTCCACGGCAAGCAGATTGGTCCCCGGTATCAGTTTCAAATCCAGGCTATGGTTTTCCACATCCGGGCTGCCGAACGAAATAACCTGGCCTGCCGGATCGATCATGCGGTTGTAGGGCATCATCACGGGCAGCAGGTCCCGGTTCAGCGTGCTGTCATCATAAGCCGAGTGATGATGGTTTTGTTCCTGATCGGCAGTGCTGTTTTTACCACCCAAAAATGAGTGGCAGGCTGTAAAACCTATCGCCAAAACAATAAAAATATAGCGGGAAAAATTTTTTAATTTCATGGGAAGGCAAATTACTTGTTTTAAACCAAAAGATGCAGCAATGTAAACAGCAAATAAGCCAGCAAAATGGCGGCCGGCAAGGTAAGCACCCAGGCAAATACAATATTTTTAATCGTGGTTTTATTGAGGTTTTCTGTTCCGCCGGAAGCTGCCATGGCCCCTGCCACGCCGCCGGAAAGTACGTGCGTAGTGCTGACCGGCAAACCTAAACCAGTGCTTAAACCAATGGTTGCGGCAGCCACGATCTCGGCGGTGGCACCTTGTGCATAGTTGAGTTTTTCATTACCGATTTTCTCGCCAATGGTTACCACAATGCGTTTCCAGCCGATCATCGTGCCCAAACCCAATGAAATTGAGATGGCAAACAGGACCCAAACGGGCGCAAAATCAGTGGCTTTTTCCAATTTTTTGTAATCAGCTTTTAAACTTGCTTTGAGCGGTCCCGGCAGTTTTGATCCTTTATTTTCGACAAGCGTTTTCAGGGTGGCGGTTACTTTTTGTAATTGTCTTTTCAGCTTAAATTTCTCCAGTTTGTCTTTTCCTTGGCGATCATTAATTTCCGGTTTTGCCTGCTCAATTTGGGTTTTAAGTTGAAGGACTTCTTGTTTTTGGCCCGGACCTGAAAACACGGGCAAAGCTTTTTCTATATGGCTGATTGTGGTTAGGATCTGATCATCAGAAACAGCCGGGTTCAGCGCGAAAGTAGCCGGTAAAAAGGTGATCAGCACCAGCATCATCAGCCCAACACCTTTTTGCCCGTCATTGCTGCCGTGGAAAAAACTGACGAGCGTACAAGTGGTCACCAACAGGATCCGGATGGGCGTGGGCGGTATGTCGCTATCGCTTTCCGGTATATGAAAAAGCCGTTTGGAATGGATCACCTTGCGCTCTAATTGCAGCAGCAGTGCACTGCCGACAAATCCGATCAGCGGAGAAACCAACAGGGAAAGCGCGATCTCTTTGGCTTTGTCCCAATTAACGCCTGCGCCGCCGTAATAATGTGTAAAACTGAGTGTTGCGCCAACCATCGCCCCAATTAAGGTATGCGAACTGGACAACGGGATGCCCAAATACCACGTCCCCAGGTTCCAGATGATAGAACTAATTAAGATTGAAATTACCAAAATGGCACCGACTTCTACCGGCAGCGTGATCAGTTTGTCCAGCGGAACTAATTTTAATATGCTCATGGCGACGGCGATGCCGATGACGAATACGCCCAAAAAATTCCATAAACCCGACCAGATGATGGCCGGATAAGGTTTCAGGGTTTTGGTGTAGATGACGGTTGCAACTGCGTTGGCCGTATCATGAAAGCCGTTGACAAACTCGAAGGCGAGTACGGCAAAAAAACAGACGAAAAAAACGATCAATATAAAGCCGCTTAGTTCTACACGCCCGATCAAAGGCAACAGAACGGTACATAAGGTTGGTAGCATAATTTAAAATTTGCTTTACAGTGGTGCAAAGCTGCGGCCGCAATAAGGTTGTTTATTTATCCGGACCGGGAAGCAAATATATTTATTGCAGATGCAGGCGATGTGTGTTTTATGTTAACAAATAGTTATCAGCATTTATCAAACCGATGCGAAAAGCACAGGGTTTACTGATTTTTAGGTGGTAAAAGAAGCATCAGGGTTTTTCGGGCTGCACATTATTTCGATCTAAAAAAATGTTAAAAACTACCTTTAACATTGATTTAATATGAGTGCTTTACTTTTATAAAAATTATACGCCGAAATGGTAAACGCCAGTCAATTTTAAAATTCGTTCAATATGTTTTCCATGCTTCTTTTATCACCTAAAAAATGGCAGGCATTTGGTTTATTTAAATTGATGCGGACACCAATTTTTATAGGGTAAAAGAAGTATTATGATTTCGATCCGTGATACCTTCATTACCGAAATATTGTAAATGAGAAGATCAGTCTTTTTTTAATAAAATATTTATATGCACTGTATATATCTGTAAATGAGGATATTTATGTAGCATTTAAACAAGCCATCCTATGAAAGATAAACACACCATTACCGAAAAAACTTCAACCAACGAAGTCCTACGCTTTGCCCAACCGTTTTATACAGATGTACCTTTAGACCAGCGTCCTGTAATTGATGGTATAGGTACAAGGATGACCGATTATATTAAAACGCTGCTTGAACCTATACCTGATCCTTTTCGCGACCCAACCATGCTGCTGGCGGAAATTATAGGCGACAAAGGGGTGGCAGAAATCCAGCAGGCAGGCGCAATAAAATTTCATGCCGTTGGTGATACTTTCTCGGCAAGCGGAAATATGCAACAGGTAGTAGCCGATGCCATGTCGGCAGATTATAACCCTGCTGCCCCGGCTACGTCCCCTGCCTTCTTTTTTCATTTGGGCGATGTGATTTATTATGACAATACGGATAAAGGCTATCATGCACAATTCTATGAACCTTACAAAACCTATCCGGGCAAAATCATAGCTATCCCGGGAAACCATGACGGCGAACTGTTTAAATATGATGGGACAAGCACCGGCCAAAAAGTAACACTTGGCGCTTTTCAGGCAAACTTCTGTCAGCCTAAAACGGGTGTCCCTCCGGCAGCAGGAACAATTTACAGGGAAATGATCAGCCAGCCGGCCGTTTACTGGTATCTAAATACACCTTTTATTGATATTATCGGCCTGTATTCAAACATGGCAGAAAACCCGGGCTATATTTCTGCACCTGCTATTGGCAGCAAGCAAAAAGACTGGCTCATCAAAACGCTTAAAAGTATTAATGCAGCCAGGACAGGCGGAAAACGTAAAGCTTTGCTGATTGCAACCCACCATCCGCCTTATAGTGCAGGTGCCCACTCTTCCAGTACGGAAATGCTGATTGATATTGACGACTGTTGCACTCAGGCCGCTATCATGCCCGATGCTTTCTTATCCGCCCATGCGCACAACCTTCAATGTTATACCCGCTATTTAAACTTTGGCGGTAAAGATATCCAGATACCTTTTATTGTTTGCGGAGGGGGAGGCCGACAGATACAACATGTGCCAGCTGCTAATGGGGTTAAAGTAGCTGATACCACGACGATTAAATCATCCCATACTTCTGATAAAACATTATATGGTTATGGTTACCTTACTGTTACGGCAAGCTTAAACAAATTAACAATTGATGTTTTTACCGTTGACGCTTCCGGGTCAAAAAAGTTGTTTGATAAAATTGAAGTTAAGTTACTTTAAAATATAAAATTCAATATCTCACGGAGCCTGTTTAAATTTTATTCAATCTATTTTCTATACTTCTTTTATCACCTAAAAAATGGCAGGCATTCGGTTTTGGTTTATTTAAATTGATGGGGACACCAATTTTTATAGGGTAAAAGAAGCATTGGAATCAATCCTGGGCATTTAGAAGGATCTTGTATAAATTTTAACAGGCGGTTACACTCAAAAATTTGTTTAACCTTTCTAAATGTGCAACATCAAAATTTTATCCTTGCTATTTTTTGTGTCGATATGTGCCAGTTCATCAGCACAAAACCGCATTAAAAAGGCCGTTTTTATTATTGCGGACGGCATTCCTGCAGATGTAATCGAAAAATTAAACACACCAAACCTGAAGTTGATTAGTCGGCAGGGAACTTACCTGAGGGCGCATGTAGGCGGCGAAAAAGGGGAATACTCGCAAACGCCAACCATTTCGGCCAATGGCTATAACAGCCTGCTTACCGCAACTTGGGTAAATAAGCACAATGTTTGGGGCAATGATATTAAGGCACCGAATTATAATTATCCGAATATTTTCAGGATGGTAAAAACCGCTTATCCGAACAAAAAGACCGGTGTTTTTTCAAGCTGGACGGATAACCGGACCAAACTGATTGGTGATGGCATTGCCGAAGCCGGAAATATCCATCCGGATTTTACTGCGGATGGTTACGAATTGGATACAGTGAAGTTTCCGCATGATAAAGCCGGTAATTATATGCACCTGATAGACGAACAAGTAACGGATGCGGCGGCGGCTTGTATCAAAAAAAATGCACCTGACCTGTCCTGGGTTTATCTGGAATATACAGACGATATGGGACACCGATACGGCGATAGCCCGCAGTATGATGATGCCGTTGAAAAAATGGATGCGCAGGTTGGCCGCATTTGGAAAGCGATACAATATCGCGAAAAAAACTTTAAAGAAGACTGGCTGATCTTCATCACAACTGACCATGGCCGGGACGAAAAAACCGGAAAAAACCACGGCGGGCAATCCAGCCGACAGCGCTCTACCTGGATGATAACCAACTATAAACCGCTGAATAATTATGCTAAATATTACTATCCTGCCATAGTTGACATTACGCCATCGATTATGCGCTTTTTAAATATAAAAATCCCTCCGGAACAGCTACGCGAACTGGACGGAACTTCTTTGATCGGTCCGGTTTCGGTAGCGCAACCGCAAGCCAATTATATACAGGGAAATTTGGACATCAGTTGGAAAGCCTTGGATACGAAAGGCAAAGTAAAGATTTGGGTAGCCGTGTCCAATCATTTTAAAGAAGGTAAACCAGACGACTATCAGCTACTTGCGGAAGTACCTATTAATCAGGAACACGTACTTTTACCGGTTAAAAACAGCACGTCCAACTTTTACAAAGTTTGTATTGAAGCTGAGTTCAATACGGTAAACCGTTGGGTTATTTTGGATGAAAAGAAGCCCTGATTTATCCTTAAACAGCTGATTTTTTCGCAATCAATTGTTCGCATAAACCAAACGAAAGCGTCATCCCGTTTCCACCTAAACCGTTTATGATTGTTACGCCTGGTTCAATCTCCGAAACAAATTCTGTGGCACCGTTGGTCATTTTCGGATAGGTTCCGTTCCAGGTTTGCAGCAATTGCGTGTTTTTCAGTATCGTGAAAGTTCGTAGATAATCCAGGATCAGTTGATTGATAAAATCTTTGTCAAAAGGGTCATGCACCAAGCCATATTCGTGCGAATCGCCAACGGTTAGTTCGCCGCTATGATTTTGGGAAACCATGACGTGCACACCCCATTTCAGCTGTTCGGCATATTGATCTTCATAACGCTTTCGCAAAACCGGAAGCGAGGGTGCTGATTGAAATCCCGGATAATGAACCATCGACAAACCACCGCAAAGTGACGGGCCGATGCGCCAGCCGTCCGGTTGCGCCGCCAGGCGCATCATTTGCAATTTGCATTTGGTAATGGCTGCAGCGGCAAATAATTCCGGGTAAAGCGTTTCAAATTCGGCACCACTGCAAATAAAAATTTCATCAGCCTCAAAACTTCTGTTTCCGGAAAATACTTTTGGATGTTCTACACGGCTGATTGCGGTATTCCAATTAAAACTGACTTCGTATTTTTCTGATAAATACTGCGCTATCTGTGCAATAGCAGCCCTTGCTTCCACGATCATTTCCTCTCCGCTCCACAATGCCCCTTTTAGCCCGTTAAAATTGGCTGCCGGAGATTTTTCAACCGCTTGTTTCGGGTTGAGTAAGGCGCAGTTGCGGTACGGCCGGTTGGCTTCCGCATATTCCTGCATCACCTGCCATTCATCGTCATGATAAGCCAGGTTCATCGAGCCTACTTCATCGTGCCAGATGCCAGCCTCAACGCAAATGGTTTTCCAGATGCTGCGCGACAACATTGCCCTTTCAAACAGCGGGCCGGTTGCCTGCCCGATTGGCCAGATCATTCCGAAATTGCGGATGGATGCGCCAACCGCGCGTTCGTTTCGCTCAAAAACCGTAACCCGATAGCCGCGTATGGCCAATGCCCTTGCGGTTGCCAGGCCAACAATGCCTGCGCCGATGATGATTGCGGAACGTTTATAAACCATAATATTTTATTTTCTGCGGAGATGATAAATGTGATGCCTTTTTACAATGCTTCTTTTATCACCTGAAAATTGATATTCGTTTGTTTAATATCCTAACTGTCAAGGCTTCTATGTTTTTTAGGCGATAAAAGAAGCATCCGAAATATTATTGTATTTTCACTTTTCAAGTTAAAGACAGGACAGGTGCCTGGCCTTCTTCTTTTTTGTGCCGATTGGCCGTGTGTGAAAAATATAAAAGTGATAAAAACGTACAAATGCCGCCCGCAATGGCTACAACCATTGCGCCTTGCCGGAAAAATATACTCCAGCTGATGTTGGGTCGGCCCAGTTCTTTGATCAGCAACACACTAACACTGCCCAGATAGCCCACAGAATCAGCAATGTACATCACGAAGCCAACATTGCTCTTATAATGAAACGTAGCGATCATCCGTTCAAAAAATATGGCATTGTATGGGATATAGCCCAAATAAAGGCCAAGTCCGGCGGTGGTCATCCAGCTTACAGGACTGATCATTTTATAGGCGAACAGCAGCGTTGATGTCCCTATCAAAACACAGCCTAATATAATCAGCAGGTGGATGATCTTGAAAGCCATCAGGTTTTTTTTTACAAGGATCAGCAGGCTCATCGCCAACAGTACGATTACGGAAATAAAAGAATCGATACTGGTGTAGATGCTGTTGCTTTTAATGCCGAGACCTGCCCAGATCTCTACTTCAAAATTATCGCGCACATCGCGCATAACCGTAAGCAGAACATAAATAACAAGCGTTAAAAAAATACCCGGTAAAAAACGCATGATAAATTGCCTGCGTTCTGCAGCACTCATCGGCACGCGCTCCGAGCGCAGTTGCTTATCTTGGGCGGTTGGCGGCGGCATCAGTTCCAAACAAAAAACAAACAGCAACAACGGCAACACGAAAACAGCACCGGTGATAAACGGCATCCGGAACTCATTGATATGGAAAGTTGTGAGCAAAGTGCGGCCGACAGTTTTAACAAATCCGGAAGCAAAAATCAAGCTGACAGACAGTATGGAAGCCATAAACTCTGTGGAACGGCGGCCTTCCAGATAACCGAAAACCAATCCCCAGATCAGCCCGAGCGGGAAACCATTGATAAACAGAAAAACAATATTCCAGGGCGCGGGCACAAAAGCAAAGGCCAGCAAAGCCGCCCAGGCGATGCCAATGAGTGTTAAAATATACCGTGCGCGGTTTTTACTGTTCACTTCAGCAATAAATTTGATGCCGTAAAACTTGCTGAACATATAGCCGATCACCTGCGCCATCACCAGCCAAACCTTGTAATCTATGTGCAGATATTCCTGGCCGGTAAAAGTTGCGGCCGCAAAAGCTTTGCGAAAAGCATACATAGAAGTGTAAGTACCAAAGCTGGATACCGCAGCCATTACCGAAAGCAAGCTGTAAGGCAACCGGGCAACTTTTGTGCGCAATCGGTTCATCAACACTGTTTTACTGATTAATAATTTCGATCACCTGCGCAATGTCATCAATAATATGCGTCGGATGATATGTTTGCAGTTCTTTGCGGGAAAAGATGCCGGTGGTAACACCGATCACGTATTTACAGCCGGCATTTTGCCCTTCCCGTACATCTACTTCGGTATCGCCAACTTTGGCAACTTCCAGCGGATTGGCAATGCCGCCATCCTGCATCATTTTTTGGATCATGAACGGATGCGGGCGGCCCAATTCTACTTCGTCCGAACCGATTAAATGATCGATCAGCCCTTTTTCGCGCCATCTCAAACGGTTTATGATCGTATCCGCAATATCCCGCGAAAACCCGGTGTTGATGCCAACTTGTACGCCTTGTGCATGTAAAACAGCAAATGTTTCTTCTACATGTGGCAAAGGCTCGATGCTGGGTTCAAACAAGTACAGCTTGAGCATTTGCTGCACAAACTCCCGGTGGATCAGGCTAACCAGTTCGGAAGTGATTTTTGAAGCAACCGGCTCATGCAATTGCAGCATTTGCCTGATGGCCAGCGTTTTTTCATAACCCATCAAAGGGTTTATGGCTTCCAATTTTACTTCGTAGCCGTATTTTTTTAAGGCTGATTGAAAGGCTTTGCTTACTTCGTGGTCGTCTTTTACCGTGGTGCCGGCGATATCAAAAACTACTAATTTTATAGGACTCATCTGCCGAAAAAATTTTTAGCAATACTAAATGCTGGCTGTTAAGGCCAAAGCAAATCTGTATTAAGGTTTGGTTAAGTACGCTTCAATTTTCCATATCAATCAGGTTATTTTTTTGTACGATGCTTCTTTTATCAACCTAAAATTGAGGTGATAAAAGAAGCATCGGATCATTTGTGGATTGGCTTAAACTGTTCTTCTTTTTGCAGCAAAGCTTGTTTTATTTTGGTTGATACTGTTTTTATCGACCCAAAACCTGAAAATAAAAAGCTTTTACAGATTTAATAATTAGTTATCCATCAGGTTATTTTTTTGTACAATGCTTCTTTTATCAACCTAAAATTGAGGTGCTAAAAGAAGCATAGGATCATTTATTGATTGGCTTGAACTGTTCTTCTTTTCACAGCAAAGCTTGTTTTATTTGGGTTGATACTGTTTTTATCGACCCAAAACCTGAAAATAAAAAGCTTTTACAGATTTAATAATTAGCTAACATGCAACGATTTCATTTGCATATAAAACCTTTTTACTGATGAAACCCGCTGCAAAAAACCCACAAGCCATTGTTGATGAAGTATTTGCGTTGTATGAGCGGTTTGGCGATGAAGATTATATTGGTGAACCGGTTTCGCAATTGCAACACATGTCTCAGGCGGCAGCATTGGCCCAGGCTGAAGGTTATGATGATGAAGTGGTGCTGGCCGCTTTTTTTCACGACATCGGGCATTTGTGTGCAGATGCAGCAGAAGCCGGAAGTATGGACGGCATGGGCAACATCGACCATGAAAAACTGGGGGCAGATTATTTGCTGGCGCGCGGCTTTTCTACCAGGCTTGCGGCATTGGTACAAGGCCATGTGATTGCCAAACGCTACCTTACTTATAAATATCCTGAATATTACAACAAGCTTTCGCCGGCCAGTAAAATAACTTTGGAGTTTCAGGGCGGCATGATGAAACCGGACGAAGCTGTGGAATTTGAGCTGGATGAAAATGCAGAACTCATCATCCGTTTACGGTACTGGGATGACCAGGCCAAAGAAACCGATATGCCGGTTGATAACATCAGTTACTTAAAAAATATCGCTTTAGACCTTCTAATGAAAAAAAGTTAACCCGGCGTTAATTTTTTGTTAGCGCAATATGATTTTTCTGTTATAAAAACAGCTGCCTGTACTGTTTTTACCGCATAATTTTAAGGATAGCTTAACACTAATTTAGTTTAAGCCTAATAAACTGCGGTTAGTATTGCAATGTGAAACCTCATCAAAGTTTAAGACCAAATCTTTATTTATGAAGCAGATTTACAAGCAGTTAAAAACAGCTCTTGTCATTTTATTTTTGGGGATTTTCCCTACGCATTTATTTGCGCAAACCAATATTTCGGGTATTGTGCGGGATGAACAAAAGCAGCCTTTGCCCGGTGTAAGTGTAACAATTGCCGGATCCGGAAAAGCCACCGCAACTGATGTGAATGGCCGCTACGTTATTGCAGCAGTGCCCGGCCAAACACTCGTTTTTAATTTTATCGGTTATGCAATACAGCGAATTGTTGTGGGCGATAAAAACACCATCGACGTAAACTTAATTGGCAGTACCACAACTTTAAATGAAGTTGTGGTAACCGCTTTAGGCGTAAAAAAAGAAACCCGGCGCATTGGCTATGCGGTGCAAGCTGTTAACGGTGATGCTGTAACTACCGCCCGCGATCCAAACCCGATTACAGGGTTAACCGGAAAAGTGGCCGGTTTATCGGTTGGCCCATCGGCAGAATTATTGGGTAACCCGAATGTGTTGATCCGGGGAAATGCGGTGTCATTATATGTGGTAGATGGTTTCCCGATCAATACGGATACTTACAACATCAGTCCGGATGATATTGAAAGTTATACCGTACTGAAAGGCCCTGCTGCTGCTGCTTTATACGGTAGCCGCGCACAGTATGGTGCTATTTTAATCACCACAAAAAAAGGCGATAAAAATAAAAAAGGTTTAACGGTTGATATCAATAGCAGCACCGTTGCCAACAAAGGTTTTCTGGCTTTCCCGCGTACACAAAATTCGTATGGCGCCGGTGAAAATACTTATTACAAATTTGTTGATGGTAAAGGCGGTGCACCGGGTGGCGTGGATGGTGATTATGACGTTTGGGGGCCATACTTTAACGGCCAGTTAATCCCGCAGTATGATAGCCCGATAATCAACGGTGTGCGGCAGGGAACGCCCTGGCTGGCAAGAGGTAAAGACAACCTGAAGAATTTTTTGCAAACCGGTTATCAAACCAATAACAACATTTCTTTAAGTGCCAACGGCGATAATTATGTAACGCGCTTATCGGTTTCACAGCAGCATCAAACCAGTTATATCCCTTCTCAATATCTGGATATTGCCAACGTTAATCTGTATGCTTCTTTTAACCCTACGCCAAAATTAAAATTTGAAGGCAATGTTGATTTTAACAGGCAGAGCACCGATAATTTCCCAGATGTGCAGTATGGCCCAAACAGTATTATTTATAACATCGCGATATGGACAGGGGCAGACTGGAATATTAACGCACCTGATATCCAGGCGATCTGGCAGCCGGGCAAAGTAGGCGTACAATCGCAATTTGCAGAATATCAGCGTTATCATAACCCGTATTTATTAACCCAGAAATGGACACGCGGACATTATAAAAACGATACTTACGGCTATCTTTCCGGAAATTATAAGATCAATGACAACCTGAATGCAACTTTGCGTTCTCAAATTGATACGTATAATATCTTACGCACTGAAGACCTGCCTTTTTCTGCCCACCCTTACGGCCGGGAAGGCAATCAGGGCGATTACCGGGAAGACCGCCGCAATTTGTTTGATAACAACACCGAGCTGTTTTTAGGCTATAACTATACGGTAAAAAGATTTTTGAATTTGTCGGGTTTGGTAGGATCGAACTTACGCAGCTTCAAATATAACTCCAGCTGGGCATCTACTGATTATTTAAACGTACCTGAAGTTTATGCTTTCAGCAACTCAAAAAACGCCATTCAGGCAACCAGTTTTAACTCCGCTGCGAGAGTGTTTAGTGTTTATGCTTCCTTGGATGCTTCTTTTGGCAAGTATGCCACGTTATCGGGCACTTACCGCCGGGAAACATCGAGCATGTTTCAAAATAAAACCAATTTCGGCTATCCGAGTTTAAGCGCGGCAACAGTAATTTCTGATTACATTGAGCTGCCAAAAGTAATCTCATTTTTAAAGGCACGTGCTTCTTATGCCAACATACGCAGCGATGCCACCAGCCCAACCATCGGCTCGGCTCCTTTTAGTTCAATTACGGCTTATGGTGGTTCTGCATCTTCTCGCGGCCCGTTATTTAACAATCCATTAGGTTACGGCTCTACTTATGAATCACCTTATAACGGACCGAATTATTCACTTAACACTTCTTATTCAACCAGTAAGCCTTATAATGGACAAACGGCTGGTTATGCAGCCAACTTCTTGTATCAGCCAAATATCAAAACGTTTACCCGTGTAAACTACGAAGAAGGGTTCGATATTAAATTCCTGCAAAACCGTTTAGGTTTCAGCGGTACGGCTTTTCAGTATATTGATGGCCCCCAGATCCTGGCAAATCCCATATCCACAGCTACCGGTTATGATATTT
>JAABUS010000909.1_pt1 | contig 70412 bp, 70 predicted proteins | sample 5560161 | NCBI WGS metagenome assembly JAABUS01 (sample SAMN10711885, study PRJNA513376) | rock metagenome | isolation source: Antarctica rocks | place: Antarctica: Victoria Land, Trio Nunatak nord | collected 2016-01-04
AAGTCTTGATCGAAACAGCAAAGTGCTCTACCACCTCAGCCCTTTAAGGATCCCAGTTTCTTCATCATCACAGTCTCGACTTTTCTATCATGTATCATTCCAAGTGGACTGTCTTTTTGTGCCAGCTCTTGGCCTCGGCCTCGCTCACAAACGCCAATCCAATTGCCGAGTGAGTCTACTTTTCAGGGCTCTTCGAACCACCTCTAACGTTCGTCAGTGCTCCGTCACTCACCGCTCGCTCTAATTCAGCTATCGTAGAACGAGCACCAGGGGCCCAACCCTCAGATTACCCTTATGGCACCGCAATAGTGAACGAGCCTCAATACCTTAATTGGGACCCCAACGACAATGGACAACAGAAGGCCGACGCGGGTAAAATTCACAACGGCTATGATGACATGATAAACATGGTCTACTTTGCCTGGGTAGAAGCCGATAGCAAAAGTGATACATTCAAGCGCTGGTTTAACGAAGGCGATGCCGACAACGTTAAAAAAGTCCTCGAAAAAATAATAGATCCAAAAGGCGTCGGCCAAGCCAATCCATTGATGACACAATGGGTATGCCAGCAAGACGATGAATTCAACAGGTGTACTGGCACAAGCAACGCATGGTCGGCATGGCAACGAGGGGTTTTTCACATGTGTCCCAAAGGGCTTCAACTGCCGAATATCAGAGATCTCAAGTGTAGCGATCTGGACGGCTATGCCTCTCAGAAGATGGCAAGCGTCGCCTTCACAATGATGCACGAGGCAACGTAAGTGCACGACCAACGCTCTCGCCGCTCATCGGCGAAAGAAGCCAAATCTGAGCACGCTGACATGCTTTCATCTCAACAGGCACTGGACCAAAATAGGCGACGATGCTCTCGGCAAACACATCAAGGACGTACGGCCCGGTGGCGCCGGCGCGTACGATTGCACCCAGCTATCAGCTGCAGACAAACTCGTTAACGCGCAGAATTACGCCTTCCTAGGAGCCGTAAGCCCCTGTTCCGGCTTTCCCCCCCTCTTGTTTCCCCTTCACCCTATCTACAATTTAACTAAAATCGTCCTCAGGAAGCCTATTTCCTGCGAAAACAATGCACCTTCACTAATCCACCGCCCGGCACCGTCGGCACCAACGACGGCGGCGACGAAGTCGACGGTACCTCCGACCCACAACCCCAACCGACACAAGTCGCGCCTGCTCCCCCACCCTACAACACAGGAACCTGCTGCTTCCACCTCGAAGAAACAGAGATCCCCTGCCTCGGCAACGACAAGAATCTGCTCGCGTACGTTAAAATGGTGGACGATAAGAAGCTCCCGATCGGGGAAACGCAGGTCTCCAACGGCGAAGCAGGCGTACATATCGATGTTGGGAATTCCTATTCTTTTAAGTCGAAATTGATGAATCCGCTCGTAATCACGGGGGAGCATCAGAATGATTACGTGCAGTTTACTATTGGTGGATTGAGCTGGCAGAGCAAGACGCCGAATGGGGGGGCGAGTTGTACGGTTGGGGGGTGGGATCCAAGGGACGGGCCGATCTGTGCGCACTTTGGGACACAGCCGGCAAAAAATGATATGGATTGTTGCTTCCCATGTGATGGGAAGACTTAGGTTGTGATGGAGGTTGTGGAAGTGGAGGAATGAAACTATGGCGCATGGTTGGAAGCATTGGATGTAATTATATCTGCGTAACAGTACTTGGGTTATCAGCGGCGTTGGATTAGCTTGAACAGGTATTAAGTATCTGACGGCTAGCTATGTCCGTGCAGTTGAGGGAAGTAGGGAAGAATAATCAGTGCACATGAAAGATGTTCTACTTCAATCCGTGGACCCCGATTGCTTATTCAAGAGATGATTCATGTATGCGGCCCAGCTTCGAAAACAGGAGCCGTCTCCTTCCTTGGCCATTTTCTGGATGTCCACTAGAAAGCGCCGCTACTATAAGGTGATGAAGTTCACATAGATTAGCCACGAAGCCAACAACCGACATGATCGATCACGCAAGTATCAAGGAGGCTGATGTGTACCGATGTAGTGATAGCAGCCTCCCTCTAAGCCCGTGACACCGAGCATTCCGGAAGTTCCAGCATCAAGATCCATGAGAATTGTGCGACGATTGTTCTCACCTCTCATGACTCAAAAGTGGTCGAAGATAAAACCTAATATCACAAGCTAAGATAAATGCTATCTCACGGCGAAGAGTCTTGTCCGCTGTGTAAAGCACGCTGCGAATTTCAGTGCGGACACTTTAAATGCCACAAAAAATGCCAAGAGCCCTGTGCACCGTGCGCTCAAGATTGCTCATGGTCGTGCCCGCACCGTGGACGCTGTCAGATGCCCTGCGCCGTCCCCTGCAGTATATTTCCATGTTCCGAAAGATGTGGAGAAACGCTCAGCTGCGGCTATTAGTGTCCATCGGTATACGGTGAAAAGTGTCCTCCCCCTAAATATTGTCAGATCTGCGCTTCCAAAGATATCAAAGGTGTTATGGTGGATTACATCCTACAAAATACGTATGGTAACACCGACCTTGACGAAGATCCCGTCATTATGCCGTTATATCGCCATCTAATGGCACTTTCGAACATAGATAGGCCCATGGGAATGTTTGATTACTATGAGCTATCCCCAAGCTCTTCCGTTAACGCCCTTAAACCGCTGCCAGAAGCGTTCTCGACCGAGAATATAAAGAAATGTCCCATGTGCCGGGGTCCTCTTCCTGATATTAACCAGTACAATCGCATAGTTCGCCAAGGCCTGATCGAAGAAGCCACCAAAAAATTTATTCCTGGGCCAATCAACAGTATCTCCCACTCGAGCAACGCTTGTACGAGGAATAGAAGCGGCTCCAACAGAGCGCCGACGCGGGAGAAATCGTCCCTCAACAGCCATCTGGCGCGCAAATCACGGAGAGTCCATCAGCAGTAAACGATATTAGATTGGGAAAATCCCCAGCCCATCAGATTGACAGGATTAGAAAATTTCCCGCCTTAAAAGCTCGCTACAAACCCTGCACCGGGTCGAGATTACAAAACTTTTGACAAGTCAGCGAAGCAGAGCAGCCTTTTGGCCGCATCTTCGATATGATTCAGAATATTCGAAGAAGGCGTGGCATTACGACCGACTTCGCCGTCGACCGAAATGTTCTCAATACGCGTAATCGGATGCTCACTAGCTTGCTGTCTATCCGTTGTAATCTGGCCATCTTATCTGACTTTTTTGTCCTTCGCCAGAAGCGTCAGGAACCCGCCAATCAGCACAACTGGATCAAAGCAGAGCTTCACCTCGACTTTGCCAAAAATCGACAGACTTGTGAGAGCCTCGTCACAGAGACAATCGTCCGAGATCAACCTATGCATGAAGTGGAAGCCAGAATCTTTTTTGTTCGCTAGTCAATACTTGAACGTTCTTACAAATCTTCGAGCCTTAAACGGTCCGAGACGTTACTCTCAGAGGCAAAGTAATACGTGGCTTTGGCACAGAGAACATGCAAAAGATACCCGGGCTAAACTTAAGGTATGCTTAGAGATGTCTCGAACTTCGATACGATACTAAAGGACACGCCTTTCTATATATCGGTCGATAATGAGGAGAAACGGCAGGTGTACGCGGCAATGGCGCGGGAGTTTACCGGTACGGGTCATTGGTATACCTGTCTTAATGGTCATCCTTTTACAGTTGGAGAGTGTGGCATACCAATGCAGACGTCGGTATGCCCACAATACGCCGCTCCCGTAGGGGGGGCAGAGCCATCAACCAGCGGCCGGGGTAACACATACCCGAGACTTTAAGGAACGCTTTAGGGCGATGGCTCTTGGATGAATTGAGCCTCATAGCCCATAATGGAATTAGGGGGCAGATTGGCAAACAACGAGGGTGGAACAGGATCAGGATAAGAAGACGGGCTTATTGATGTTATGGCCAAGGCCGTTTACGCTATACTTTGCTAATAGCTTAATCATCATTGAAAATGCCATCTTGAAATGAGATTAATTGAGCAGCAATCACAGATTGCGGTGATTTGGCGGAGAAAGTGACCGTGCATATGGCTATATAAGCATTTCATGGGCACAAGATGAAGCCAAGAGCCGGCGAAGCTGTAGGAGTCTAGGCAGCAACAGCAGGCTGAGCCAGGCAACAACGGTTGGGAAAATAACAGGAGCAAGCTGTAGCCCGGGTAGGGTGCAGCCAAATCAGGCTCTCTTGAGGAGCCAGAACCCTTGCTCTTTTGCTGCGCCCCAGTGCGTGCTTCCTGGATGCTCCCCCGTGCTCCCTCGTGCTCTCCCTCGTGCTCCCTCGATGCTCCCCCTTGCTCCCTCGCTGCTCCCTCTAAAGCGGCCCTGCTCCCTTTCCCGATCGAAAAGGGTAATCTCAGATCCTAAGCTCGGGGTGTATATGTATATATATATATATCCGGGCCGAGTGCGGGACGTCACTATATAGTCTCTTGGGCCTGGGCCACTTCATTGAGGGGAAGGGGAAGATTATTGGGTGGCGGGGACGGGGGATACCATTTTTCTTGGGTATGTGGTCGTTGGCATGGGGATCGATATTTTCTTACTCTTTGGTCGAGAACGCGGTATATGTAAGGTTTGGTAGGGTGCTCAAGTTATATACACATGCCCCACCAAGGGCCGCCATCAAATCTTCCAATTCCAAGCATGCTCCTCCCTCCCGCCCTGAATCCCCTCCACCCACCCCAAAATCCTCCTCGCCACCTCTCCCGCCTCTACCCCCTCCGCTAGCCCACACTCCACCATCCTTCCCCTCCAGCTGATCCTCCGCACTGGACTCACCACCGCCGCCGTCCCCGCCCCAAACGCCTCGAGCAAGCGCCCCTCGTCGGCTGCGTTAGCGAGCTCGGCCATGGTGAACTTGCGCTCCAGGACCTCCCAGCCCTCGGGGGCGAGGCGTTCACGCGCAAGTGCCAGAATGGAGTCGCGCGTCACGCCGTCGAGGATCGTGCCGTCGAGCGGGGCGGTCCAGAGCTGCTTCGTCCCGGACTCGCGATCCTTCACCGCGGCGAAAAAGTTCATCGTGCCGACCTCTGTGACGAACTCCTCCTCGCCGAAGAGCCACAGGTTCTGCTGGAAGCCGCGCTTGGCGGCCTCGAGCTGGGGCACGATGCAGGGGGCGTAATTGGCGCCGAGTTTGCGGTCGCCGACACCGCCGGGCCACGCGCGCACGGCGGAGGTAGTGGCTTCGAGGGAGACGGCGCGGAAGCCGGAGGGGAAGTAGGGGCCTACGGGGGAGGCGATGAGGTAGAGGAGGGCGGAGCCGGGGGGGCCGATGCCGAGGGTGCGTTGGGTGCCGATTAGGGTGGGGCGGAGGTAGAGGGAGTAGCCGCGAACTCTGTGGGGGTGTGGTTAGTTGGGAGGTGGGAGGGAGGGGAGGAGGGGGCAGGTACGTGGGAATGAAGCGTTCTTCTAAAGAGACAAATTTGGAGATTAGAGAGATAAGGGCTTCAGGTTCGACGGTTGGGAGGGCGATGCGCGAGGCGGATTTATTCAGGCGTGCCATGTTTTTGTCTGGTCTGAAGAGGCTGATTTGGCCCTGAGGGGTTTTGTACGCTTTCATGCCCTCGAAGCATTCAAAAGCGTAGTGGAAGACGCAGGTTGCGGGGTCGAGAGAGAGGTTTTGGTAGGGCGTTATCCGTGGGGGCAGCCAGCCTTGTGAAGCGGTCCATTCTATGGAAAGCATGTGGTCTATACTTTCCTACGTCTTAGCTTTTCGCCGGGGCTTATGGCGGGGGGATGGGGAGCTTGCCGGTGAATGTGCGGCCAAAGACGAGCTCGTTGGGGGGCACGAGTTCTTTCGGCGTAGTGGTTTTCATGACTGAGAGGGCGGACGGATCTATGCCGGGGAGCTTGGCGATTGCGTCCTCTTGCGATTGTATGCTGTACCGTCGCTGGTGTTGCCATTGCGCTGTGGGTTTGGAAGGAATCTCTGCTCGAAATGCGTAGAGGCATGATCGCGTTGCGAGGGCGAGACGGTGCCTAGCCATGGCGGTGAGTAAATTCCGGCAATTGGACAATCGAGGATTGTCTATGTCTGACTTCGGATTCTGCGGAATCTGATAGCGAAGGAGTTTGATGCCGATATCGGAAGCCAGGCCATGGGCGGGAAACAGCGGCGCCTTGCAAGGCTGATATTTCACCGTTAGCGCGCGGGTGTGCTGTGCGTTCTCGATTCACTACCTACTTTACCTCCTTGTATGAGCTCTATCGTTTTCACATCATGAACCACATCACCTTTCCTGAAGGGGCATTTACTTCTGAATCGAAGAAGTGTAATGCATACCGCGATACTCCACCCAGGAGCCGCATGATCGGAGTAATCGGGTCGAGATAATCAGCAGCTCTTCCTTTCGATCTGGTGAAAGCAGTAGCACTTCTTCCGAAGCACAGACATTATTCAAAGAGTATCAACGCTTCATGAAGCTTTCGGGGATCGGTACCAATTGGCCTTAGCCCATTTTCTCTTCTGTTTGATACGTGGAACTCTTCGCCAGCTCAGCTTGTTTTATAGTGCGTTGCGTGCGGTAGCGAACAGTATGATTCGTCCTACATCGCCTTATCGCTTTGGCTAGAGCAACCTCACTTGGTCTGCTCGGCTTGCGGGACTAATGCCTACGTTGAGGCTTGGATAGATCTTGGAAATAGGGACTCCAACTCGGCTTCTCGTCAATGGGTAAACCGTTGAATCAACAACTAGTAGATGCACGGGGCACTACTTTTGCTACCAACGATAGTCATGGCTCCATTCAAACTAATTGTGGCCCAGCCCAAGCTCCAATTCGGATGTTGTAGCGCTGCAACAACGCGAAAGGCAAGATTAATTCTAAGCCCTCGATTGAGCTGCTACTGGGGATCCTTCGCCTTCTATCTCAATGGGGTGCTTCACCGATCCCCGTTCTATCATTTTAGGAATCTAGTAGCGAAATACTTCATACAAGATCGAATTGCAAATTGTGGTAAAGCGTTATCAGAGTCTCTGCAGTAGAGCCGAGGAGTTCCCAAGGCGGAGGCTTACTATTACTGGGGCGTAATCCACAATGAAATGGACTTGACCTACCAACACAGCGATTGCCATATCTGAGAATCCTTATTCTGTTGAGCTCTTTTCATAGTTTCTGATGTTATTGAACTTTAGTCGTTGAAGGTATTGCTATAACCGAGTCGCTTGGGTTACTCGCCACACCAACCTAATTGGCTTTACCTTGGTATATTGGCAAAGGTGATAGGAATCTACAGTCCTAATATCCTGTAAAGCCACGTGGCTGTAAACCCTACAGTACACCGCGATACCAAGGAACAGGGTTGGTACTCTGATGAGTGATTAAAGGCCTATGATGGACTTGAGCTTATGGATGCAGCGATCTCTCCAACGCCCTGAGTGTGACGGGTAGAGCGTTGTATGCTTTTAAAAGCGAGTAGTGAATTCCCGAAACATTAACTGCCATCAGTACGATCGGCGGTCAGAGAGAAAGAATGCATGAGTCGACCCGCAGATCGACGATGAGCGGTTCATCGCAAATCCCTGGGTTTCTTCCTCATGGCTTCACATGGACCAGATCCGCAATAACCGTTGGAAGCATCTCGGTCATGATGTCGTGATGGTGATTGATCAGCCGTTATCGTTAGGACTTAAAAGTAAGCCGGTCTACAGCTTTTCTTGTTCATGTCTCTACTTGCCTCCTATCAAGCTTGCCTTCTACATTCCAAGATGGCCAAGGAAATACAGAATGGAGTTGTGTTTGCGGCCGACGAGAGCGCTTCATACGGAGAGAACGAGCAGAAGGCGCCGAATGGCGGAGCTCAAGCTTGGCTTGTTGTTTTGGGCGCATTCATCTCCATGTTCTGCACCCAGGGTTACATCGGCTCATTCGGGTAATTCCTGGTTGTGATGTACAATATACATGCTAATCACAGATGTCGTTGTCACAGTATTTTCCAGTCTTACTATACTACGCACTTCCTACAACATGAATCTCCTAGCAACATCTCATGGATCGGATCGTTACAAGTCTTTCTCATCTTCTTTGGCGGCGTGTTCGCTGGCCCCTTGGCAGATCGCTTTGGTTCGAAGGTACCCTCTCTGTCTGTTACGTGCGCACTCTTTCACAAGCAGCCGCATCTTCCCACGAGCTTCGAGTTGAACCTGAACATCTACAGGCTGTCTTAATCCCTGCGTCCTTGATACTGGTTCTTTCGGTCATGCTGACAAGTTTCTGCAACCGCTACCATCACTTTATCCTGGCTCAAGGCATTCTCCCCGGTTTGGCGTGCGGAATGATTCTTACACCGGTGCTATCTGCCGCGGGCCAGTATTTTACCACCAAACGGGCCTGGGCCATGGGGATCATAGTAAGTGGAGCATCTGTGGGGGGCGTGGTGTTTCCACTTGCGCTTGATCGTCTTTTGAATAGATCGAGCCTGGGCTTCGGATGGACGATCCGCTTGATGGGATTCATTATCCTCGCGCTAATGTCCTCCGCTTGCCTGCTCGTCAAGGAGCACGCCCCTCGCCGCCTTGAGCACCGGCTTTCTCTGGAAGTGTTGAAGAACAAACCATATGTTTTTGCCAACGTTGGGTTTTTCCTGACTTTACTGGGATTGTGGACGCCCGTCTTCTACATAATCGACTACGCCATGGCTCAGGGCATGAGCCTCGAGATGGCATTTCACGAGGTTTCTATCCTCAACGCTGCCTCCATTCTTGGCCGCACCCTTCCATGTTACGTGGGCGATCGAATGGGTAGATACAACATGATGGTCTTTATGAATGCTAGCTCTGGCGTTTTGCTCCTTTGCTGGACTTTAGCACAATCGACTATTAGCATCACAGTCTTCATCTGGCTCTATGGCTTCTTCTCAGGAGCGGTCAACTCGTTGTACGCCCCTTGCATCGCTCAAAGTAAGTACGCCAACCTTCACCAAGCTCCTTTCATCAGATCATCCCGGTGATCTGATGCTCACCTTTCTTCGTTCAGTCTGTCCAAAGTCAAGCGATATCGGAACCTACCTCGGTATGGGGTTTTGTTTCTGTAGCTTTGCTGGCTTAGCCGGAACCCCGATCTGTGGTGCACTCGTCAAGCAATCGGGATACTATCTCTACGCCTCGATCTTCAGTGGTTCAATGGTATTGGCCGGCGCTGGGTCGAACTTGGTGGCCCGCCTTTTCCTTTCTCGAGAGTTCCGAGTGGTGATCTAGTATCAGGGTTTCATTGGGATGATGATACGTCTCGACTTCTAGTTGTATTTGGCTTCGTATGCTCTTAGGGTTCTACTTCAAAAGTCAATCTTCATGGCTATCAATGCGTCGGCCAATTTGCTAACCATCTAAATATCCAACTCGTTCTTCTCTCACCAACTACTTCCTTGACTTGTTCAAATGGCGAATATTCCAGTGGACTATCCTCCAATTCAACCTTTTTTTCATCAACCATTCCTGTGACTTTCTCAGAACAATGAGTATTCCACATGCCGAAGACGATCCTGATTGACGAATAAGGCAAATTAAACTGTATGGATAATAGAGAAGGCAAGTAAGACGGACGAAATGAACCTCACGAGCCTACGAAGTTAAGAAGCTAGCACAGACGAATCTTTTATAAACGCACCATACCAACTGTCACGGAAAAGCGTTGATGTCTGTATATCTATTAGTTAACAAGAGAGCTGCTTGGATCTGGCCTTACGGTAAGGCTAGCGTAAAGGTTGCTGAGGATCCTACGACACCAACTCTATAAATTAACCGTTTCGGACGCATTACCGTCACGCCTGTTCTATAACCCTCAACTGTCACCTCGCTCATTCACTGGCGCCCCTTTCCGTTGTTCAAGAACCCGCTTTCTCCGTTTTCTTCAATTGAAGAATATTTCTATTAGCAGGAAAGTCAAGTATCGACAAATCATGCAACATTACAACTTGGAGAACCAAGCAAAGCCCACGGGGGAGTATTGAAGAGTCCCCGTCCGTTTGTAGCCTTGAGGAGAGGAGATTCCTTCGGTCTCAGGGTCTACAATGCTGATCGCCGGATAAATGACACGGACAAGAGGAAAGACAAAACGGTGAATTGAACAATCATTCCATGTTACGAAACGAAGAAGGGTGGATAGGCACAGCTTCTCCAACTACAATGCACCAACACTTTCACTCGCTAATCCTTTCTGTCAAGCCGCTTTACATCCGTTTCTCATAAATTCCCACCGCCACCTTGCTCAATCCCCGATCCCCTTTCCCTTTCCCCACACCCTGATCTCCTGATCCCTCCAGTTGGCCAAAATTCCGATGTACAGACGCTTGAAACATCGACGAATCATCTGGGGGAGTGTCCCTGAGGTCATCAGCCCGATTGTTCCAACCTAGGTGCAGTAGCAGAATAGGACCTCCCTTGTTACAGAAATCTATGGAGAGCTAAGATCTCTAAAACCAACGATGATGGAAGAAGTTAAAAAGGCCTAGCGTTTGAGCAATCGGCTCACCGCAACGGTTAAGCGCAAGTCCAACGAAATCCGCTCAAGTACGCATCCCGACTCCCAAGCCCTCAAGCCGGCTGCTGGGGGTCCGAGTCTCAACAAGCTGAGGTCGAGGACAATACGGATGTCGAAAGGACACACACAAAAGGCTGGCCCAGTATACGGCCTCGTTGCCTAATGAGCCTATAAGATCGGCGGATACTGGCCACTCAGAAAATCAAGCAAAGTCCACGGTGGGGGAGTGAAGTGTGTTCGCCTAGAGGTTAAATGGGTACTACACTGCTTGCTACACGCAAACCAATTATTTGTACAAAAGAGAGGGGAAGATTGACGAACATAACAATCGCTCCTATCTAATGAAACTAAGATGGTAGCATAAACACATCTTCCTACGACCAGAAGAAGTCAACTCCCCCTACCTATCCTTTCTACGCATCTCCCCTACATCCGTTCCCTAGGGATCGCTACCATCGTACCAGTCAACTCCCTTCCTCTCCCCAAAAGTTTCCCCAATTTTCTCCAAATGGAGAACCTGTCAATCGGCAGATGTTTACAATCGACGGATTACAATTACTCAAACAAGATGCAAAGGTAGAATGGTCTAATAGAGCAATCACTCCTAGCATATATCAATCTGGGAGGTAGCACACACGCATGTTCCACATCCCAATACGTCACCTCTCCCAATTCCAACCCTTCCTCTTCACCCCTTCCACCCATTTTTATATTACCTCTAACACTACATTGCTCAGCTCCTTCGTCTTCCCCTTTCTCGAGTCGTCTTACCACAGAATGGTAAGACAGACATATAGAATAACTCCTATTTTACGAAATGAAGAAGATAGAATAGGACCTTTTCCATTACCCCTTACACCACATCGCTCAACATCTTCCCCTCTCTAGAATCTACCTACTTGCCTTCTCCATATGATGAATCTCTTACTTGGCAAACGAGTTCAAATAGAGAATAATGCAGATCAATTCACAATCACAAGAGACGAACGGAAATCGGACGAATGATTTAATCTGTCCTAGCCTATCTATATAGGCAGCCGTACAGGCATAGCTTCCACAATCACAACAAGACAATTCCCCCCACCATTCAACCTTTCCCCTGCACCTCCCTCACTCCACTTTTCCATTACCTCTTACATCACGTTGATAGATGGTTTCCCAGTTCACAATGTCACAACTCAGGCTTCTCCAGGCGACGATTCTCTTAACAGACAGGCGGGTTCAATCAGATCAGGGAAATCAGAAGACATAAATAAGTGACAGAAGGAAGCCAGACCGATGGATTGATCTCTTCTAGCCTATCAATATGGGAGGCGCAGAACGCGGATCCTCCACAGCCTCATCAAGCCAGTTCTCCCCATCTCTCAACCCTCCCCCCTCACCCCCTTCCCACCCCTTTTCCATTGCCTCCTACACCACCTTACTCAACCCCTTTCTGCTTCTGACATTTCACCTTCCTAACTTCTCCAGATGACGAATGTCTTAAGCGACCAACGGATTCGATTAACGCATCAGGCAAATCAAATTGGATGAACATAAAAAAAAAAGAAAGAGGAGCGAATCGATTAACTTCTTTTTAAACATCAACCTAGAAGGCACAGCCCACGGATTCTCCACAACCTCAACAAGCCTATTCTCCCCTTCACTCTCCTTTTCCTCTACCCCTTTACCCTCCTTTTCCATTACCTCTTACATCACATCGCTCAACTTCTCTTTTCTGCTTGCGTTTCATCTCCTGGTTTCTCCAGTTAACGAACGTCGTACTAGACAGGCAGGTTTAATTTACGAATCACACGAATCACACGAATCAGCTCATATGAAGAAGGATCAAAAGGAAGGCAAACGAATCGATTTACTTCTCCTAGAACACCGTCTTAGGAGGCACAGCACGCGAATCCTCCACAACCCCACCAAGCCAATTCCGGCCCCCCAACCCCCAACTCGCTCACTTCTTCCACCACGCAAAGAACTTCCTCCACCCCTTCCTCTCTACATTCGGAGTCTCCCCCGGGAGACTCCTCCACTGCCGAAGTTCGAACCCGCCGCGTCCAGTGTACGCGTCATCCGGCCATGCCCTATGCATGGGCTGTGGGTGATCCTTGCGATCTAACCAACAGCCCAACAAGATCGCAAGAAACACAAACACCGGAAGACCGACGCCCACAGCGATTTGAACGGTTCTGAAGTCGTGGTCACTGAGTTGCGGCGTCTCGTCTCCAAACGTGGAGAGGCCCGTGGTGGCGGCTGCGGCGGGGAGCGTCGTGGTCGTGGTCGTTGGCAACGTGGTAAACAAGGAAGCCATTGACGATAAGATGGGGTCCAGAGCAGCACGCACGACAAGAGGTTTGGCGGTGTTGGTGGCGGCGAGATTGGTACTACCGGTGCCAGAGCTCACGTAGTTGCTATCAGATTTGGCGGAAGCACCCGTGGCGAGCGGCGCGGAGACATAAGCGAAACCGGCTATTGGAACGTCAGAAAACCTCACGATCACTAGCTTTAACAACTTGCACTTACCGGACTGGAGGCTGGTAGCCGCGGTGCCGGTACTCACGTCGTAGCCATCGAAAGTGACAGAAGCGTGCGTAGTAGACGGTGCGGAAACATAAGTCATACCAGCTATTGGAAAGGTCAGCAAATACCACGATCACCCGCTTTCGACAATTTTCACTCACAAGACGACGAGGAGGCAAGACGACCAGCAGCGGACCCAATAGTGACATTGGCGGCAGCACGCTCACCAAGCTCGACAACACCGGCACGGCCAGCCACGACGACACCACCAGCAACAGCATCCGAAGCGAGGACGAAAAGCCCAAGAGCGAGCATAAGGAACGACGACCAACCAGCAACTTTTAGCGCCATTTTGGAGCTAAAGTGAGGATTTTGAAGTCGGGTGTGATAAAAAAGAGGTAGGTAACGGACAAGAGACTCCTGAAGAGGGCTGAATAGATAGACAGTTGTCTAGGAAGAGAGAGCTGGAACAAGGATAGCGTCCGAGCAAAGAAGATATGTTGGAACGAAAAGCGGTGCAAAAATTTTTCCGGTGTTTTTCGTTGGAAGATATGTTCGTGCAGGAAGGAAAGTCTCACTTAGGACGAAGGGGTTATAAGGTTGTTCAGACGCGATTTCGGGGCCGGAAGAACAGATGCGCCGGTTGTGTTGTCCATGGGGTTGGGTTTGGAACGTTGAGATAGCGATTAGATCTTGGGGTGCTGGGGGTGTGATGTGCTTGGAGGAGGGGAGTATTAGCCCGGAGTTGGAGGGGCAATGATTGTGCTTGGATAGGGGGTCAGGAGCTGCAAAGAAGGAGATGGGTATGAAGATAGGCAGGTAATTGGTATGCAGAGCGAGAGCGCTCAGCACCAGTCTATTGGGAAATCCGGAGGGTTTGGGAAAGGAAAAGCTCTATGGTGAAAGACACAATGGTATACATACGCCGTACCATGCAACATAACCATTTACCAAGACTCTGCCGTCACGTTACTGGTCCTTGAAGATCTTTGGCAAAGACTGTTAACACGTTAGCATGTCCGGCGTCTCTATCTCATCCGTCCTGAGCACTCGCCTTCGCATACTTCGGCTCCACAAACAACCCCTCCGCCTCCACCAAAACCTCCCCCATCTCCGTCCCCTCCCCCAACAACGAAATATTCCCCTTAACCCACGCCTTCCGCCCCTCAACCTTCACCAGCTCCGCCCTCAGCACCATGAACCGCCCCGCCGGCGCCGGCTTCCGGTAATTCACCGTCAGCTGCGCCGTCACCCCAATCTTATTCGGCAGCGCCATAAAACTGCACCTCGCCAGCCCCTCGTCCAGAAGCGTCGCTAACATCCCACCATGGATAATCCCCACATGCCCGCACAGGTCAGTGCCCAGATACGAGATCGACACCAGCTCCTTCCCATCATGCGAGAACATCAGCGGCGGCACGGGCATCTTGCCATGCCCCATCAACGTCCCCGCCGTGAGGCTGTGTTTCCGATGCGGCTCCACAATGCGGAGATGCGGTCTCGATTCTTTGAAATTGGGATTCGCGCGCAGGGCTTTGGTCAGGGGGTGGTTCTGGATGTAGGCGTCTACTTCGGCGGCGTGCGCGTCGGCGGGGAGGAACTTGCTGAGGGAGTCGTGGTCTGTCGGGGCGTTGGCGAGGGCTGTGAGGGCGGCGATGGCGGGGGCGGTTGCGAGGAGGAAGCCGAGGGATGTGAAGGCGATGGAGAGGGCGGAGAGGGTTATGAGGCGGCGGAGACGGGAGGGTGGGAGGTAGGTTTGGGGGGCTACAGGGTTGAGTGGGTGTTAGTATGGTTGAGAGGCTACAATGAATGTTTGGGAGGGTTTGTTGACCTGTTTGCTCGCTATATAACCGCCATTGCCGAGTACAAGGAGGTGACTGGAGGTTCGGCGTAAGAGTCCCCTGTGCTTTTCGCTGTGAGAAGCGCAGCCCTGGCCAGGCCAATTGCCGCATCGTGAATGAGGAACAGCCAGGCCGAAGGAAAGGCATCTGGGTTCCTATCTACGTTGAGAGCATTGAGAAGGTGCTGTGAGAATAATCTGAAGTCAAAAAGTATTCACGCCGGCTGTGGCGGAGAGTTGTGCCTCGGCTCGCGCTTATCTCCGGAGTTAAGATAAGCTTTACTGACCTACAAAGGCTACAAGAAGGGAAATTGTGGGCGAATGGTTCTTTAAAGAACGCTTGGGAAAATTAATCAATAGTCGCTTGGATAATTCAATATACACTAGTCGTAACTGGGCTCTATAGCTGGACATATCTATCCAGCTCATCTTCTTCATCATCATCATCATCATCATCCAACATCTTAGCGTAGTCATCTGCTGAAGCGAACGTTGGCAGATTCTTGAGCCTGCGCCGCTTCTTGCTCCGTGTTTCCTCGTCGGCTTTCAGCGGAAGCTGCTCCTTGCTGAATTGCACTTCATCCTTGAACATCTTGTCAAAGTCACTTGGAGCCTCATCATCACTGCTCAGAAGTGCCTCTTCCTCCTCTCCTAGATCTAAAACGTCAAGACCGGCATCCCCTTCATTCTCTTCGTCTTCTGCTTGGTCCTCGTCGGCTGCTGAGCCAGTCTCTCCTTCGTCACTATCCCCCATTGCCGATTCCAAGTCATCCATATCGCCATCACTCTGATCGCTTCCCTCCAGCTCAGGTCTTGAATCCACAAGTGCCTTCCAGATTTCATCCTCATCCTCTTCCGCCCCACTACTGTCGTCTGCACCGGCCTTACGCTCTGCTTTTTTCTTGTTGACTTTGTCCTTGCCTTTGCCCATTGTGCTGAAGTACTTGTGGAAGAAAACCTCGTCCGCGTCCACCTTGCCGCCTTCCATTCTCCAGAACGAGTCCGAGTTGACAGGATCTCTACCTGTATTCTTGGAACGCGCAGATACAAGGATACCACTGGCATCCCCTCCAGCCATCGGCTGCATGATGGAGTTACCTCGTGGTCCACCCGTGGTTTTCGCGTTTTTGTATACGAAGCGGTCAAGAAAATGGATAAGGGTGTGTGACGATAGGTCAGGTTTCGGTGGCATGGTTTCATGGCATAGAAGCTTTGAAGCGAATAACGCTACTGAGGGATGAAAGTGCATGAGGAACATAGTCTGCAGGACCGATTAGTAGATCTTCGCCCAAATGGTTTTTGGCCCAACTTACCAGTTCCCAAAGACAACTGCTCTCGGCATTGCTGTGCTCAGGATCTCGCTTCCTCCCATCGTAGGTCCTCCTGGCGGCGTATCTTGCAGGTTTCTCCATTTCTATATCTTCTTGAGCTTGTGCCCTTGGATCATCACCATCCTCTTGCAAGTCTTGCAAGTTTTCCTCTTCGTCGCTGTCCCCTTCCTCAGCTTGGTCTATAAACGCATGGAGATTGGCAAAGACGCCTTCAAGTTCTCTAAGTAGGTACAAAGCTCCACAGGCAAACGCTGGCTGGTGCATGGTGACTACCTGTAGCAGTCGCTTTGCGAACGCTTTAACTCGTTTCACATTGAGATCGGCTCTCAGAGCCCTGAAGAGAAGATTGAGGTACAGTGCTTGCTTCGAAGATGTCAATAGCCTGGAATCAAATAACGATTCGTACAGCGTCCGATAGAATCTGTCAGCTGAACCCTGATGTGAGCCATTGAGTTGTTGTATTAGCATCAACGCTTGAATACTTGTGTTGAAGTTGGACGAATGTGTCACTCGGAAAAGCGTGTCTAAGTGCTTCTCAAACCTGTGTATAATTAGTATATTAAACCGCCATTTACTGGAGAGGCTTACGATTCATCATCGGTGGCGATAAATGGTATTGCACGATTCACGCCGGTCAGAACCGCTGACAGCATTTTCTCCCGCAAATCGTCACCAACATTGGCAGACTTCTGCAGCAGAGCCTGCTTCTTTATGGCCTTCTTCCCGGGAGCGCTTCCGCCTCTTTGCACCTCCCCTTTTTTGTTGATGACTACCGAATTTGCCCCCGAAGTAGCTGAAGCAGGCTTCACGGCTTCCGGATGTTCCAAAAGCTTGAGGAACAAGCTGAAATAGATGTCTAATAGTTTTCGCGCGACATTCCCTTCTTTCGTGCTCAACACTGTCTGGTTCAACGTTATGATCGCGTAGTACTGTGCATGTAAATTCTGACCAGGACGGAAAAGCAAATCCGATTCAACGGACGCAACAATAGTCGGCTTCATCAGGGGATGAGTGGTTTGAAGTTGAAGAATGCTATACGATGTCCTTGATGCAATCTTCTTGTCGGAGTCACCAAGTTTATTGACAAGTAAGCGTAGAAGATTTGCTTCCTGTTCAGGTTTTTCTTTGAGAAGTTGGCACACATAGTCTACGGCTTTGACCCTGGCAAACACAACCTCGTCGTTGCACCAAGTCTCGATAATCTTCAGAATTTCAAAGTATGTTGATTTAAGCCAATCCTCATATGCCCATAAAATCAAGTGAACTTCTTTAAGTAGTTTCGGAAGTGGATCATTTGGCTTCCAGTGTGGTTTCGCCTCGCTGAATGCTGCAACTAGTGCTGGCTGGCTGGCGAAGACTCGTAGCTTCCGATCCGATGGTAACAAAGCTCCTGGACCGAAAAGATCTTTCAAAGCTCCAAGTACTTCAACTGCTTGACCTCTACTACGCTTTCTAGCCAAGCCAACTAGGCTCTCCAAGGCTTTCATATTGTGGACTGGAGACTCTTGCACTGACAGTGTCAAAGCAGATATTTTGTCCGAGAGAGTGCCTGATGACATTATAGTAGAGTAAAAATGGTGGGCAGACGATGCTGAACCATTCCGAGAGGCATACTTAGTGTTTTCATTTTCGAGAAGTGACATAGCAAACTGATGAACTCGATTAGACAGATCCTGCGGCAGTGCGAAGTTTTGGGGTGACTGTGATGTTTCAGGAAGCGCAACTGCGTGCCATTCTGACTGAGGGTAAAAATGCTGGAGAAAAGTTAATTACTGGATAAATGGGCTGCATCATCTGCAAACCGGGATGTTGTGCAGACGAAGCTTACCAGACGCGGTGAGCTTTTCCCTGTAGGCTTCGTCGACTGGACTGTCGATTCCCCACCGTTTTGAAGAATTGGTGGAGGTCCTTTATCGAAGGTGGTGACAAGATTGCTGTCTATAGATTCTGCGTCTACCTCAGAGTCAGAGTACCCTTCCATCTCTTTAGAATGTGCCTTCTCTACACCAAGCTCTTTGACAAGGAAAGCTAAGTCCTTCTGCAAATCACCCCGTAACGCCTTGGTTTGATCTAGCTCATGGCCTTCTATTTCCGAGTCCGAGAGAGCTTCCGCGACAAGTTCGTAGTCCTCTTTGGTACCCCCGAGGGCGAGAATTTCCTCTTCTATATTGAAGCTTTGTGTGGAAGCTTTGATTGCCTTGGCGCCGAGCTTGACGCTGTTGACATCACTCCTACTATTCGATAGCCCTTTGACTTTTCCATCGTGGAGTCTCTTCTTTCCCTGCTGCGGCTTAGGCACTTGAACGGACTTCTTCCCCACCGACTTGGCGTTGCCATTACTTTGACCATCTACAACTGTAGGCGGATTGGCTGATTTGGCTGACGGCTCCATGACTTGTAAAGATCGAGGCGCTTGTATACGTCCATTGTTGGTCTTGATCACTGAAGCCTTTCGTGTTTTTTCGTTGGGTACCTTCTTGAGATTGTTCTGGATCTTTTCCGTCAAGCTCAATAATGAATCTGGATTCAGGTCTGGGAGATCGGTTTCCTGGGTATGGACATTCGAAGCTTCGAGCCACTTCTTCAACCTCGCAGGCATGCTGGGCTTTCAAGTGCTCTCCACCGAACAGATGCGTCTCAAATTTGTTGTCGAAGGCTTACCACCGACAGCCCTATGCCTTGTGAGAAGAATAATAATAAGCGAGGATTGGGCCCTACGCACCCAAAATTACCCGGCTTTCGTCTGGCGTACATATTTACGCTCTCCTCCACCCCTCTCTTCTCTCTTTAGCTCTCTTTGCCTTTTGGCTTAGGTACGTTTTTCCCACCACCGATCAGTATTCCGCAGTCTACTAATTAGCCGACAGATCAAGTGTAGTATCTGTTCTTTTCAGTTTAATCTCTGAAATTCTTCTACGGAAGAAATCAATGATTAAATTTATTTTTGTACTTAGCGATGGGTCCTCTGGGCTTGCTCATGATCCATTGCACCGTGTCATCGGCCTTACACTGCCGCCGATTGACGCGAACCCACTTTTCATCAAAAGCTGCAGCTTGTCTGAGGCCTTGGAGAAGAATATTTGGATAATTCAGTGCGCTGCTGCAATACTCAGACTAGACGCTGACTTGATGGATATGTGCGCTCGAACGTCTCTGGAGCCCATAGCGCATAGCAGTAGAGAAACTTCGAAGCTGTCCACTGCGATAACTATGTAATGTGACAACTGTTAGTAGACGGTATAGTAACTTCCTGAATACAAGTAGTCTGTTTCATCAAGCTGCTCTCGACTACACCCAAAGCTCTCGATCTGGCACCATTCCTTCGTCGTTGAGCGTCTTACAGATATCCGGCTGGTGCGATACATCTATCTTGAATTGCACCATGTCCAAAGCGCCCAGGTATCTACTCGTATCGCTGCCGACGTCCATAAATCCTAGCCATGACCACGATGAAGCCCTCACTAGCCTACGATCTGCTGTTACAACGGACAATGGCACAGTCTACCCCTTTCAAATACCCGAGTTCAAAGTCGGGACTCTCGATGCACTTGTACAGCAGGCGGATGAGCTGGGTAAGCTCGAAGCGGGATGCGAAGCCGTGGTGGGGAAAGTGGGAGACTCGTTAAAGACTATATTGGAAGGAGACGAGGAGAAGATCGCTCAGCAGAAAACGGTGAACGACAGTAAGTGGCACCTCTGGCCTGATAGGTTCTAGGGGCTGATGGTGGAGTAGAGCCGGCGGAGCAATACCTCAGAACGTTTCATTGGAACAAGGTCAAATACAGGGCAGACAAACCCCTATCTGAGATGATAGATACACTACAGAAGGTAAGGCATGCCCTTTGTTAATGTAACGTGTAGTGCCGTACTGATAGAGCAACTTCCAGGAAGTTTCCAGCATTGACAATGATGTCAAAAACAAGTACAACCAATACAACCAAATCAAAACCACCCTAACCACACTCCAGCGGCGGCAAAAGTACACCTTCCTTCTTTGCCCTTCCCACAGTTGCACAGCTAACGCCTTTCTTCCCCACAACAGCGGCAACCTCTCCAACAAAGCCCTTACAACCGTCGTTCCCCCATCACTCCTAATCCGTGATTCCGATTACCTCGAAACCCACCTCATCGCCGTCCCTAATGCCCTTACCAAGGACTTCCTAAAAACCTACGAAACCCTCTCCCCCATGACCGTCCCGCGCTCAGCCACCCAGATTGCTGAAGACGATGAATTCACACTCTACGCCGTCACCACTTTCAAAAAGCATAGCCAGGAGTTCATCCGCAAATGCAGGGAAGCGAAATGGACGCCTAGGGATTTCAAGTATCAGGAGGGTGGAAAGGAGGAAGAACAAAAAGAATTAGAGAGGGCGGGGAAAGAGGAAAGGAAGGTGTGGGGGGAGGCTTTGAGACTAGGTAGGACTGCGTGGGGCGAGGCCGTGATGGCTTGGGTGCACGTATTGGCATTGAGGGTGTTTGTGGAGACCGTATTGAGGTATGGATTGCCGTTGAATTTTGTGTGTGGGCTTGTAAGGGTATGTTAATTCCTTCCTATCCAAAGCCCTCTTTAGGACCCTGTTGTGCAGGGTACTGGCTAATGAATGTGAAAAACGACAGACGACACCCAAGCTCATGAAAAGAGTCCGAAACTCCTTGGATGCTTCGTACTCGTACCTTGCGGGAAATGCATTTGGGCGAGACAAGAAAGGTAGAATTACAAAGGACGACTCCTCGACATCGGCAGATATGCAGGCAGCTGGACATATGGGGGATGGCGGGGATTACTCGGCATACGTGTGCTATGAATTTGAGATTAAGTAAATTGTAGTATAGTAGCAATATCATTGACAAAGTTGTATTCCTATTCTCAGAATCGAAGTAGTACCCCAGAATCTCCGCGGATATTCATCATACAGCCCCTCGACGTCCCACCACCTCCTACGTCGCTTTCGCCTTGCCTATCAAACCGTTCTCCTCAAGTGCCTCAATAATCTGTTTAACCGCTTCCTCCACCCCTAATTCTCCATTCTTCACCACCACCTCCGCATTCTCCGGCTCCTCATAGGGCGCGCTGATCCCCGTAAAATCTTTAATCTCCCCAGTCCTCGCCTTCTTATACAGCCCTTTGGGATCGCGCTTTTCGGCAACCTCTAGAGGAACATGGATGTAGATTTCTATAAAGGGGATGTTGCGGTCTTCATGGAGCTTGCGGGCGAGCGCGCGGTCGGATCGATAAGGGGAGATAAAGGACGTCAAGGTGGCGGTGCAGGAGTCGGAGAAAAGGAGTGCAACCTATTGCAAAAAGGCGGCCGTTAGCGCATGGGTCAACGAAGCTGCGAAGCATCTACTGTTTACTTCAGCGACCCTTCTGATGTTCTCCCCTCGATCTTTCTCGCTAAACCCCAGATCTTTGTTCAGGCCGAAGCGCACATTGTCCCCATCGAGGCGGTAGGCGGCAAGCCCTAGGTGAAGCAGGTGCTGCTCGAGGGCTATGGCGATGGTGGATTTACCGCTAGCGGAGAGACCGGTAAACCAGAGGGTGAAGCCCTTCTGGCCGCGCAGGGCACTGCGTTCGTCGTGGGTGAGGCCGTGGTGCCATGTGATATTTCTAATGGGGAAAGAGTTCAGCTTGTTATAGCCACCTGGCACGGGGGAGCGAGCGGCGCACCTACGTGGCCATTACTCTCTACAGTTTTATGAGCCTTTGGAATACAAAGACCCCGATAGATCAAACGTTGGAGATTTGGTGGGGACTACTGTACTTACTGTAGAAGCGCGGAAATGACGGGACGAAGCGGGATTCCGTGCAGTGGCTTGGTGCATCTGCCACTGCCCTTCAATGTCAACAGTCCCCATCTTGAAGCCTGCAACGGCAAGCTCCATCTACAGACTATCTCCTCGGGCATGGTGGGGCCTGGTGTACTCAGATTCCGGAGATCTCATCTGTATGACCCGAATCAATCCAGAAGCGCAGTCAAGCATGACTGAATCCAAGATGATGAGGGGTTCCGTAAGTGAAGGAAACGTGCTAAAGGTACATTCTGATATCACATAATGGTGAACATTCTTGAAAGTTTAGTCAAGGATGCTGCTATCGATTATAATTCGACTCTACTATTCCTCTTTATGTTCTTTCTACTTCTTAATCTTATAAGTCTTTCCTTTAGTACATTCGGATTGGAGATTTGTCAATTTCGTCTGCTCAGGGTTTTTCCCTTGGCACTAGGAAAAGCATGCAACCCCAAGGGCGAAGTGTAGTGATATGCTCATTCCCTAATATGTTAAGAACATGTGAACTTGCAAGAAGTGTTCATGATACATTTATGTGCTTCTTCTGCTATTGAATCTATTGATATAGGAAGTGATGACCAGTTCCCTTCAAACTTACCATTCTGCGAGTGTTATGTGGTCAAAGTCTTGCGCATTTGGACACTTGTGTTGGTGTGCGAGCCAATGTGTTCATACCTTGGGGCGAAAACGTGTGTTTTTGTACATGCTGGCTTCCACCGCTCGACTTCACATTTCATCACCCATCTCAAAATCGCGAAGTGTCGAATAAGACAAGGTCATTAGTGACACTATAAACTGCACAGCTTTTATATATCATTTATATAAAGCATCGTGAACCCCTTCAGGATCAAGAGACGGAAATTAGCTTGCCAGTATGGCCTGGACCACCTGGACTGAGTGGTGGGTCGAAAAAATTGCAGGACGAGGTAAGAGCAACCCACACCTTGAGCCCCACAGTATGCTAACCCATAAAAGCTCTATCGAATAAGTATAGAGAGAAATCCTTTGATAGAGAATTCCAGAGACAGATGAGACGAAAATTACTGTCTCGAGATCAAGCTGAGATTTCAATTGGATGTGATGGCCTGGCTACATTCCGCCGATCGAGATACGCGTCATCAGCATACTGCAGCTCCACCATCTCGACGCGGTCAACTTCATCTTTCAACAGTGGCTCTATGCTTCTAACACATCTAAGCACCTCATCTAGCTCTCGCTCTGGGATCTTGACGAGTCCAGCTAGCACCAAGTCCAGCGCGTCATCCGCCACATCTTCAGGCTCGTCAATCAATATTAACACGTCCCTTGCAAGCGTAGCGCTTAAGAGAGTCCATACTCCCAAGCCGTCTATTTCACCATTCCTAGTATCGCTTAGACAGCTTATCTCTTCAAAAAACCCCCCTACTACGCAAGTAACTCAAACTCGATCTTTGCAGGTCCCTGTGAACAGCTTATCCCGAATGGTGGCTAATACAAGCCCCGTGGTAATTTGCCACATATCCGCCTAGGTATTACGCTGTTTTCCCGTAAGCTGCGGCCGGCAACGAGATTTACCTGTACGAGGTGCTGGCTACGAACCTTCTGCTTAGCGGACTAACACCAAAGCTTTTCACGGTTTGAGATCGACCCAGCAGTGGAACACGTCAAGCAGTCAAAACAACTGTGAACAAACCGTAAAAAAACGCTTAAACTCGTAATCAAACGGTAATTCTACGAGGTCAACTGTTCATGATAGTGGATTGATCTTAAACCGTTAAAACCTACTACCTTGGTCTGCTAAGGTAAGGTAGGTATGCTTTTCAGAAGAGCTGAACAATGTCATCGACAGAGCAGTAACAGCGCTTTACTCACGCGTTGAGCTTATACACAATCGAAAAGCGAAGCAATAACAACGCGACCCCCTTCGCGTTGAAGCTCGCACATACACAGAGTAACAGCAACGTCTTCACACACGCGTTGCAGCTCATATACGACACACACACATACACTGCGAAGGCACGACACAGCTTTTGCGCACATACACACACATGTGACGCAGTAAACAAGTCGGTTTTTCTTACTTTGCCGGTTTACACGCATCGCAATCACACATACTGCGAAGACACAACACAGTCTTTGCGCGCACACACACACATCGACTGCAACGACATGAGCGAGCAGCTGTTATGCATGTTTGCCGTATTTTCATGCTTTCGAAACAGCTTCGACGGGCGTTGCACACACATACTGCGAAGGCACGACATAGCTTTCGCTTCAACTTCGTACAAGTAGGAAGGTTTTATGCATTTTGCGTATTTTATGCATTCGCAAAAGCTTATGCAAATATGATGAATTTTTGCCTTTTTGATTTTTTTGATTTTGCGTATTTTTGACATTTTTCGCAATTCGCAAATTGCACGCGCTCGTATTAGAAATCTGTAATGACCGTCATTTCGATCGTATGACAAGTCATATGACGTCAAGTCGTGACATAGATCTGACCTGACAAATGACATGACAGCAGTCTAGTCAGATCGGGTTTCGCGCTAACCCTTTCTAGGTATAGGCTAGCCCGTTTCGATAGAACATCTTGCAATTTCCGTCGAATTCTTCCTTTCCTCAACCTTTCTACATCAACCATCATCTCTATTGACTGTTATTCCTACTCTATATAAGCACTATGCTATCTGATTCAGCTGTACACGTTGCATTTATCGAGTCAATCGTTTCAGGAAGAAGAGAAAGAGTAGTACAATGCAGACACTGTTCTGACTTCTTTGCTAAGCATATCTCACGTCAACGCGCTCATCTTGTCAAATGCTTCGCTTACCTTCGTTTTCAGAGAACTTTGAACCATGTCAACAGCATTACTCGCAAGGCCGAGAGTAAACTCGAAGACACAAAGCCTATCTTCAACAGTTTCGCACCAGAAAAACAGAAACAGCTCGATCGAATGACGACTCAGGCCATTTACTGTGGTGAACGATCACTGAGTCTGTTTCAGAATTCTTGAATGCATGAGTTCTTTATCAAGAGCATAGAATACACGTCATCGTTGTATAACAGAATTGCTGAAACTCTTCTGAATGAGACGTTTGAACGCATCAAAGAAACGATGAATCAACTCTTTGATGAGATAAACTTTCTGAATATTGTCAGCGACGAAAGCAACAATCAGTCTGATGATAGAATACTCAACATGTGTGTGTTGATGAAGAATAAACAGTTCTTTCATGCGTTTTCAGAGTCAGTCGACTCGATGAGATTATCTGCAGCGAACACGACTGTCTGAATGCTGAACAAAATGAATATTTTGATTTATGAAGACTTCAGAAAGATCAACAGCGTCGTCATCGATACATGCAGTTTGAAGCGATCAGTTTGAAACAATTTAGCTGCTGATGCAAGGCTAAAACATGTCTTTTTCGTTTCGTGTGACTCTCATGACTTGCAATTACTACTAAAAGATCTTCTATATTCATCACTCATTCGATCTATCTTTATCAAGGCTTTGAAAATAGTCAACTCTATACGAAAGATCAAACATCAGCTCGACATACTTCGCAGATATCAAAAGAAGATCTACGATCAACATAAATCGCTGATTGTCTTCACTATACTACGATGAGAAACTCAGGTTCATCTGATCGAGTTTCTTGTACGAAGCAAAGCCGCATTACGAAGATATGCTACTGACGATGAGATCAATTTTACTGTACGTACGAGCAAGTCTCTCAACTTGAGCTTGCAGTACATACAGAATGTTAATTTCTGAGTCGAGCTTGACGATCTACTGCTTGTTCTACAGTTTATACATGAACAGCAGAAGATGTCAGAGAATAATCGAGTCACTGTTGACAAGATTTACATTCGTTGAATTGATATTCAGACTCATCTTAATCGATGCATACAGAGCAATCGCTTCGATCAAGCTATAGAAGAGTTTCTTCGAATTCAATTTACATCTCGATTGACTAAACAGGTTACGATCTTACATAGAGTGACTCATTACCTTCATTCGACTCACTACAACAAGCCTTTGAATGTTTTCAAACAAGGCGAAATTCTTTGCTTTTTATGAAGTCATACTGAATCTCAGTATCACACTCAAATCGAGTCGAAATTCTTTGAATTTCGTGAACGCGAAGAGGTCTTTAATTCTCGAGCTGATGCATGAAACAATGATGACGATTCAGTGCTGTTTTGACGAAAGCAGATAAGCAAGGACTTCTACTACTAGTCACTCTACTGATCAAATAAGACTCTAGTTGCTTCCTTCATTGAACGATTAGCGAGACGTCTCTTTCAAACACCAGCAAATTCAGTGTCTTCAGAAAGGGCCTTCTCATCGATGAACTACATACATTCAAAGCTTCGGAACCGGCTTACAGCTACCAAAGTCAACAGGCTACAATATATCTACATTAACGAGCGTACACTACGAAAGATAGCCCGAACGATGCCTACTGAAGAGAAGCTTATAGGGGTAGAAGATCAGTGGTTGAAGGAACAAGGTTCGATGTTGGAAGCTCGAGAAAGAGATGGAGAAGAGACGGAAATTACACTATAAATTGCTCTGTTTTCTCTGTTTTCTCGAGTTCTGCGGCTCCGGAATTTTTAGAACGCTCAGCCCAATAGTCGATTCCTGGGCTCTGATTGGTCAAAAGCCTTAGTAATATATATATAAGCTGTCTTATTGGCTGTTAAGTAGAAACATCTGACGTCAGGATGACAGAAAACATCTGACCTGACCTGACGGTCATATGACCATCCGTTATCCCTAGCTCGTATGCGCATTTTAACGGGGTGACTGCACGATATTAAGCATTGATTTTGGTCGAATTACATGTAATTTAGCATACACACAGCACCTAGATGGTGCCATAGCCATAGGCTACACGCACTTAATGAAGAAATTAAAATAGAAATAATAAAATCCCGTAAGCTGTTGCCTCGCTGCATCAACCGAATGGGACTGGAATGAGAACAATGGCGAGAGGGCGGCGCCTCCGTCCACGGCCCGAATCCTCTCTTTGCCCGGACAATTGGGGATTTGCAACGGATGCTGAGGGGTTCCGTAAGTAATTTATCTCAAGGGATTCCAAGGTGGGAGTTTTACCTCTTAGAGACATCTGAGCTGGGGATCGGCTGCGAGTGCCTCATTAACATCGCTTACGCCGCTCTGGACGCTAGATGCAGAAGATTGTCGGATCGAGCGCACCCACTGGTGATTTGCCATTTTCTCCGAGTGTCGCTATTCTTTCGCATGTTGCCGCTCCCTTTTCTCTATACTTTCCTTTATGAGTTCTAGCGCGCGGTTTGCAGGAATCCACGTCTGCGGATCGTCGTCCTTAACAACTGTAAGGTAGCGATCTCTAACGGTTTCTATTGCCTTGATCCAGGATGGTAGTTCAGCCAACCGAGTGAGAGGGATAGCGCTGGGCATATCATGCAGATCCGCATATATGCGTTTGGCGAGTTTAGTCCATTGCATTTTCTCTATGAATTCCCCTACATCGTTATGGCAATGTCCATTCCTTTCTGCGTAGGCCTGAATTGCCCAAATAGTCTGGTCGTAGTCGAGCGGTATCTTCATGCATGCATCATAAACGGCGGCCTTTACGCTGTTTTCAGCTGACGAATTGGCTTGAATTTCTACAGCCAATCTTTCAGCAATCGTAGTCCAGTTGCTGCGCGCCGAGAGTTGTTCGTAGTGTGGGGTTTTCAGCTCCCGTGAGCGGTGACGAAGCTCCGAAGTATTGGCACCTAGATAATCTCCATAGCTTGCTAAAAATTCGAGTTCTCGTAATCGTTGTAGCTCATGGACTAGCCCCATCTCCGAATTGCTGAACTCCCTTTGTAGGAACGGTTTGGAGTGGAGTATCTCGTCATACGCAAACACAGCCCCAATGTTTCTCTCAGTTGCCGACTCTAGTGCGTGTTCATATGCATCATGATATTTTTTCATGAATGCATGGGTGACCGGCGATATCTTCCGGGTCAGTCGTGCCTCTGAATACTGAAGGCCCTGTTGAAGGCGATATTGAGTATAGTGATTGACGTTCTCTTCCGGCTGTGGAGGTATTAGATCTGCCATGGTGTCAGAAATTGGGCAGAAAAGGTTATGCAGGATAAGTAGCAGTGTAGACTTGGTGATTAGGGTGAATATAGTTTTACGCTCTTCCCGACGCTAAGAGTTACGGCAGGCCATTTGGACAAGTCCAAGCACTTCATTTACAAGCCCACAGAAGAAATAACGCCCGACGGTACACACATCGTATGTGGATTCAAGATACCTGCAGAACCAAAGAGTTCGGAGAGGGCCCAGGACCATGAATCTCTCTCCCAACCCTCATACAACACCACTGACACAGCCTTCCGCGAAGACCACCTCGCTATGAAATTCACCTCCGACGAGCTCGACGTCACAAACCTTCCCCAACCTCACTCATACGGCAATCTATGCCAGGACAAGGGCAAATGCAAAGACTCCCATAAACTGTCCCAGGCCAAGTAAGCCAAAGCCGTACCGAGAAAATCCACTCCCTTGTGTCGTTGGAGAATTATATTATATTAGGTTCGATTCCTAACAGCGCTGGTGCAATGGTGTTGTGGTTTTCTTTCTTCTTTACTTGGAGTCCCTTCCACCTGGAGGCCCACCACCTCGCCAGCGCATCGCTATAAAGCGCCGCGCTATCCGACAAAGCAAGCATGGCGAAGATCCGGACGCGGCACCCAAGGCCAGCAAGCGGGTCCGGTGAAGCGACGAGTGTTGGAATTTCAGGTGTGATTTGGTTGGTAATCTCCACCATAGGGCTGGGTGCCGCTGGTAGAGATTTCACCTTCCACCTTCTAGGTAGACTCCAATCCAGCAACAACCAAAATATCAATATGCCCCCATATGACCGCGTATTCCAACAACGAGGTGGAGGAGAAGACTCCTCGACAAGGGCGCCGGAGGGGAAAACTGGGTCGAAGGGTTGGTACGGTGGTGCATCTACCAAGTCGAGCTACTTCGCGGCAGAGGGTTCCCGTTAAGGGTGGCGAGGCTTTCTAGTTGAGTGAAAAGAAGTTTCGGTTTGTTGGTCTGGGGGAAGCGGGTATCTGGGCGACGTTGGGGAATTGGGAGGGTATTTGGTGGGTTTCTTGCTTGGTTGATGGCTATAGTTCTATATCTAGACCAATTCAGATCGAAATTCTAGATTGCTTTTGAGCGGTTTTGGGTGGAGTTCTTGCCGAGTAGAAGACGAAAACCGCTGCAAAGTCCAGGGCATGGAGTCGAGATCCATACTGATACACGATGTCTACGGATCCAGCTAACGAATCGCCCGTAGGTTAACGTAAGTCGGATGGCGGGAAGATGATGTAGAAAGCGACGGAATGTGTAGTTTGGCGTTTGTGTTCATAAAAACATGAAATCCTTATTTCAAGTCATAGTTTAGAAGATCCGAGATATGGTGATAATAAATGCCGATATACTCTCAAACTTATCTATACCACCAGAATCGCCAAATCACTAAAACGCCAATCTTCCTAACCCCCTTGAACCGCCGAACGGCCACCCACTATCCAACCAATCATCGACCTACCAAAACCCCCATATCACCCCAAAACCCATCAGAGCAAGCTCTCAAAAGCATCCAAGCCCTTCTTCTGCTGTTGCGGTTGTTGTGGCCGAGCCATAGTGGCGCTAGTGCTTCGTCCAAGACCTGCGCCGTAATGTGGTTGTTGTGACGTCGCGGATGGTGGGGGCGCGATGGAGAAGGTGGGGAAGGCAGTGTGGGTTGGGGGGTGATGGTGGGGCTGGAGGGAGGGGAATTGAGTGGATTGTGATTGAGGGGGGTTGAACGTCCAGGACGAAGTTGTGGCGCTGACTGGTTGCATTGGTTGCATAGAAGGGAAGGAGCTCATGGCATTCGTAGGTTGCATAGGAGCAAAAGAGCTCAAGCCATTGGCCGTTGCGTTGGTGGTGCCAGGAGGAGCTGGTTTCAGCGCAGTAAAGGCGCTGAGGGTCTGGTCGGGGGTAATGGCTCGGGAGGAAGGTTGTGTGGAAAAGACGCCGTTGCTGGATAAGGCAGGCGTGTTGCGTTGATTTGGGTTTGGGCTTAGGCTTGGTGTCGACCAAGAGAACACCGTTGTGGGGGTTGTTGTGGATTGGGCTCGCTGTGGCTGAGGCCTGAGGGTATCGCTAAGCATGTCGCTGCCGTTACTGGTTCCTTTGCCGAGCACAAGACGTTCGAAAGTGTTCTCGCCCACGTCGTCGCCCCCACTACTTGATCCTATGCCGTTGCTGGAGCCCATATTCATGAGATCGTTGGACCGAGCATTTTCCATGCTGCTGCTGGAATTAGACGCCAGGTCTCGCAACTTTCGGGTCTGCTCCTGCTCGATCTTCGCTGATAAGGCCTTGATCAGTGTCATGAACTCTTGGAATTGCTGAAGATTGAGCAGTGGACCCAGACTGAAGGTCCAGAGTATGGGAAGAACGTCCATTGCTAAGAACTCGGAATCTGCAATTTTGCCAACTTGCTTGAACACGGCAAGTGCCGCCATCATTACTGCGGGCTCTTTCGTCTTCATTGCTTTTAGCAATGGAACAACCTTTTCCTGTACCGTATACTTGTCTAGGATCGCGCTGCTGTTTGACCTTTGGGTTTTTGAGTCATTTGCTGCACCGCTCAGACCGTCGCCATCCTCGCTACTATCGGACGGAGACCCTCCACAGAGTATGACGAATGCCTCTAATCCTCGAATCTTGATGCCTAGACTACTAGTCTTACTGAAAACAGCAGCCACCACCGGAAAGAGCTCGTTCTTGATGGTAGAGAAATCCAGGGTAGCAAGGACTGTGGGGAGGCACCCCAACGATTTGTCAACTATGGAATGAGTCGGAGATTCAAGGCCAAGCTGTAGAATTGGTAGGATGTCTGCTTCAAGTAAGCATCCTGCTCTTGACCTTTGAATTCATATACGCACCATTCTTGAATTCCTTTCCAGAACAACTCTCTGCAATGAGTGCCATGTTCTCAAGGACAACTACAAGCCCAGCCTCCTTCGCAGTATCTCGCTCGCCTGTACCAGCTTTTCCGCCGCTTGTAAGGAAAGTATCACGCAATTGAGGGATAACCTTCTCGATAAATGCTCGCCTGCCGGATGGGAGTATCTTGATAATTTTGAAGATATTTTGCAATATCAAGAACAGTAATTCTTTGTCTTTCGTTTCCTCGAGCAGTGCTGGCAATACTTTCTTTTCTAAAACCGATGTTGGGAATTGCTCTAGAATTCTAGGCAATCCACGCATGAATTGCGACTTCTCAAGCGGCGTTTTTGCAGGCAAGGAATCCAAGAATCTGATTGATGACACAAGTACGTTGTCAAAAAACTGCGACTGCTGGAACTCACGAGCATTCATTCGTTGCCCTGGTCTTCTGGTAATCAAACGAGGGAGAACCCCCGACAAGAGGTCTTTCGGTAAAGGTCTGGAGCAAAGAAAGTTGTTGTTTGACGATGGAACCGAGGATGAGGAGCTGAATATCTTTTTATAAGTTGAAAGATTTTGATTAGTCTTGAGCGGTGATGTGTGAGGCGAATTGTAAAGAGCTAGCATTATAAGACCCAAAGAGAACATATCCGCAGCCGCGGAAACATTGCTATCCAGGACGAAGTCGGGAGAGGTGTAATCTAGGTTGAGCTGCACAGAACTTGGTAAACGAGGATCATGGTAAAGTAGTTCTGAAAGGGATATAGGGGCCAATGTGCTTTGCGAGTTGGACGTGTCAGGCGGGCCTGCGAATCCCAGACCAGCAATCTTCCAATCCGACTAAGAAAGCACAATTGTCAGTCTCGAAATACAACAAGCACTGCTATCGCAAGATAGGAAAGAGTCAGGATCTATGTCTAGAGTGAGAAGCAATAGTGTAGCAGAAGTCGAGTATTCCGGAAATTGTGAGATAGGTACGCATTTCACGAGAGTAATTTCCCGAGAGGCTGACAAAATGTTTTGAATAGAAATGTGCATTATCCAAGGAAGGGTGAACCGTTTTCACATACTTTAGCGTTGACGTATATACCCTCTGGTGTCAGGTTACCATGTACCAGGCCCGCAGATTCATGGAGAAAATCAAGCCCTTGTGCCACTTGCAGTAATCCCTTTTGTATTTCTAGCTCATCAATTTCTAGTTCTCTTCTCCTTTTCTGTCCGTCGGCCTCTTCAACAACGAATCTGCTCGATCTGCCCCCAATACCTCCAGCTCTTTCCTGATCATCTTTCTCTTGTAGAAGTCCAGCCAAAGACGCCGTGACCGGCTCTGTCGCAAACATCAAACCTCCATTACGCGTCTCTTCGATGGGTTCCGCAAGCTCAAGGATACTTGGATGTCGTAGTCTTGCTAATGCATTGGATTCCTTCTTAACCCTCGCAATAACCTCATCATGCAGCTTCCTTAAGGCGGAGCCGCCAGATCTGCCACCTAGCCCTCCAGATTGCGGATCCAACGATTTCCGCTCGAACACGAAGACAGAGACCGGTTTACCAGTAGTCTTCTTCTTCGCGTCGTAAACCTTCCATGCCCCAGAAGTTGATGAAGGGGTCGATGAGATGACATAGTTTGCGGATATGTTTGACGTAAAGGACTTCAATGCGTTGGTGAACATCGTAGCTACGGCTCGCTATGACCCGAGCTACGTGCCGGCTCAGCTTAGATGTAAGATCATTCAATTGAATTGACCATCGTCGACTGTCGCGAATGTTGACATGTGCTTTGTCAAAGGACTGTGACCGTAACTTATTCCATTCGAGGTGCACAGATAGCCCTTGTGCTCTGCCATGATTATTTTGGACCACCACGCCTCAGGACCTCAGAGGCGTGGGGCTAAGCCTTTTCAGGTTAGCGCTTTGCTTACTACGGACGCTGGTGCTGCACTGAGCTCGCGAAGTAAGGTAAGCAGAGCTAACCCGAAGGGGCTAAGCGATTACGGTTAGCCTGAAGGGGCTTAGCCCTACACGTCTAAGGTCCTGAGGCAAGGCAATTCAATTGTTCTGTCAAATCGGTTCAGGAGGCAAACGGGCCATCGCTATTGGCCCTCGACGTTGCACAGACTCGGACTTGCTGGCATTCAAGTCTTTCCAGTCCATTGCGTGCTTGTTGGTTTGAACCTCCTCTTTACACTACTATCTTTCTTTTTAAACCAACGCGGAGAACGTTACCATTTGTTGTGATTAGGGATCAAGGCAACAAGGCAAACAAGGCAACTACAACGACAGTTACCTATTGGTCGACGCATTGGGTACGGTGGCGAAGCCACTGGAGCCTTAGAATCATACGGCTGTAAAGTACTTATGGATATCGGGTCCTTTGATAAAATGTGGTTTCACTATTTGTTCCTGTGGTCATCCATGCTTATCTATTGATTTCTTATATCCGAAATTGATTACCAGCGTTGAAAGAGATTAGTTCAAGAAGATTTATCCAGAATATAATCGTTTGGAAGGCATCTGTTCGACGTTATTAGTATCCCTCTCCAACGGCACGTGGGGAACACTCGTCTGCGATTATCTATACAAGGGAAGAAAATGAACGATAGACAGCAAAAGCCCGTTTCGCCAGAGGCAGGCGAGGTGAAACAACCTCCGAGGCCAGATATAGAGCCTGGTATCAATGGAGCCTTGGCCGATCAGATACAGAGGGAATTAAAGTTCAGGTTACAGAGGGCACCAGAGAATATAGTGACAAAAGTTGGGCTCGTCAAGATTATACGTAAGTCACATTACTGCAAACAATGGACGGCTAGTGAACGCTGGAATTAGTTATACTTTTGCAAGTTTTGCTACTCATCCACAATAATTATGGTACGTGGATCTCGGATCAGCACTACGATGGATCTTCTGCTGACAAACAACGGTCAGGAGCACTTGGGTATTGGCCTTTCTTCTTGGATCTTTCTGTGTATTGTCGAGAGGCTCTCAAGGGGACTCATCTTGCTCATGCTGCAAGATTGGATTCTCCTTCATTGGATGCTTATAATCTATGGCGTGGCGTTGTGGTGCCTGGTTTTCTCTCAGTAACAACCTACATCGTGTGAGCTTTCTTAATAGCCGGTCGTTCACATTTGTTGACTGCATACCAGAGTATCGTTGCTCTCATTACGTCACGAGCTATACCATTGGAAACCACACTTACTTCAAGAATATCTTGAATCGGCAAAGGATTCTTTTGTTGGCCGGTTTCTTCCTAATTCTTGGCTGGATTATGCATTCCACATTTATGAGACTAAACACAGGTTGGTGCTTCCTTTGATAGTCGTCCAATTGACCGATCTTCAATCAACCATTATTAGTCTATGAGTGACTACTTATCAATAATATACTAGGGATTATATCAGTCACAAGCTACAAAAGCCATCATATCGCGCTCTTGATGATGCCAAGCAGTCCATACAAATTTTAAAGACCGTGGGCTTCAATTTGGTATGCCATTGGTCTTGCTTTGCGTTCGTAATCAGCTAATGTCTACCCCAGTTGATATCCCTCGGCGTACTCCTTGGCCTGTGGATGTTACTTCTTCAGACAAAGCTTGATACACATGATGTACTAGTCCTACCAAGATCATATGTTCCATCTGTTCAGGTATTTCGATAGCCTTCTGAGATATATTGCTCTCACGACTCTGACAATCCAAAGTTTACCGCCTGGTATGCATGCAACGACTTCTTCTACTTCTACCCACACTGGATAGCCCACACCAAGAAGTCTCGCAAGGGTATTCACTACAAGTTCTTGCCTGCTCCGATCGCAGACGCTATACAGAAAAGCCTCCAGGGAGTCCATAAAGCCCATCACAAATCTAAAGCTCAGCTAGGAGTAGCCGCGTGGTACTGTTCACCCTGGGAACAAATTTTTCTGAACTTAGGTCCTGTAGGTCGTCCAAAACCTGATTCATCCCTTCCAAAAGCTAAACCTCTGTTTCGTCCCAGGCGTTCATCGGCCCACTCCTAACTCAGCTGCTCTCCGAGGCTGTGGGAGTGGACCACATCTGGGGTACTCACCTCCTAATTCTATACATCTGGCTCATGGCCGCCACCGCCAGCTCTGTCCTCTCGCACACAGGTTATCGTTCCCGCTGGAACGACCCAGGCAAACACGGTCAGTCTAGCAATCTCTTCCTTCAGAATACCTACTAAACTTCCCGAACGCCAGACCTCCATCATGAGCGCGCCTTTGACCCAATCAAAGCCGTCAACTTTGGAACAATGGGCCTCTTCGATTGGCTCCACGGAACCGCAAGCTCCATACCAAAAGCCGATGCCCTGGCATGGCGCGCGCAAAGAGACCGCCAAGCAGCGCTCGTCACGGCTAGCAGACGTACTGGTATTGCGCTGACGTCAGAACAGACTGAGGTGGTTAAGCAACCTGACCATAGTGGTGAATGGCTTGATAAGCGAGCAGATGAGTAGCCGGTACTGACCTTATGGGAAACCCATTTTTCTGGTCTTGGAGCGGGTGCATTGAGGATGAAGGGTAAGGTCGAAGGTGATTGAAATCGAAGTTCTTCTGACTAGACCATGAACATGTTCGATTCGGATTTATAGGCGAATCATTCTCGGCACACCCAGCAAGCAACAGTGACCTCTAATCTCCTCCTTTCGCCAGACACGCCAAGCTATCACAAACATCTAAATCACACAGTGAGTCACCTTCACAGTTCCAAGTCCTTTTTCTTTCCACAAGCATCCTCGAGACCAAGTTTGTAGTCATTTTCTTTCCACTGTTAAGATTAGATCTTCGTCTTTTGTCAGCCCAACAAGCTCGGTTACCGTCTCTTTTCGGTGACGAATTATTTGGAAAGTTTCAATTTATGTAAGCATTTTATGCGATAGATGACAATATATCATCGGCTTTATCATTCCTTACATTTCGTTCGTAGATAAAATAATAGATCTACTCTGTTGTGGTTTGGGGATAGCAAATCGTCTTCCCAAAAATATTGACTGAGGAGACAGGCCATCCCCCACCGCCTTCCCATCCTCTCTACCCTTTTCCTCATCTTTCAACTACCCCCTCTCACTACCCGAGAGTCCGGGAGGAAGTGGGTCAGGAGGATTTTTCGAACCATCGAAAGCAGTCTCTCGAAGGGTCTGACCTTCCCCCCCCCGCTTTCCAATAAAATCCCCCATACGTGTACCAGTCAGCGATAACAACAACCTTTAACAAAAAGGCGGAACCGAACTATATGTCTTAGCATTAAATAGGTTGGCTAGAGGTATTGGCGGAATATGGTGCGGGGGATGGGGTTGTTTGTGGTTTTAGGGTCTTTGATAGTTGCATGTGGTTTGCGGGAACATAGTAGTGATTGGAAGTTTGAAGAGGAGGTGGTGGAGGTGGTTGTTGGTTGGCTGTGGGGGGTGGTTATAAGATATATAAGTAAGTATTCGTTGGGATGTCGAGACTGTTGTTTGTTAACTTTTCGTTTCCTTGTTGGTGAAGTGAACGACTACGGAGGGAATCTTGTATTTTCTGAGCCTTGTCTAGTTATTCGGTTCTTTCTCATCTCGTTCCTCCTGATGGTTTTCGCTTTGTAGTGAGTGTTCTTGTTCAGGTCGTTGTGGTTACGCTAGGGTGTGAGGGAGAATGAATAGGAATGAACAGGGCATGATGCGAGTAAGATTTGTCGACTCCTGGTTATGCTATGCCGTTATATATAAATTACCATCTTGACTAGACTGATAAAACCACCATTCAGACAGCAATCTAACGTCCCGGCGGCCGTTCAATGCCTTATCGCAGGTAATTCCGCGCCCGTTGCCTCGCCCAGCTGAACATTACTTTCCGCCATTTCGCTTGGTGCAACCGTCGCCGAATAAAACGATAATGGTGGTCCAGCTCGCGACTCGTCTTCCCCAGGCTGGCCTTGACTACCTGCAAGCTCATTCAAAAGTTGCTGGTTTCGCTTGTTTCGCCTTGTGAGGTAGACGATGTAAATCAGGGCGCCGACGAGAGCAATTCCGGCCGGGATCCCAACGCCAGCACCTACTTTGACACCTAGGTTGCTGGATGGTGGTGTGCCACTATTTACTTGGCCGGACGTCGTACTAGTTTGTCCGGATCCACTTTGCGTGGCGGTAGTACTGTTTGCGCTGGAAGATGAGGGGGTAGTAGGAGGCGATGATGATGATGATGACTGTGATGTTATAGATGCAGACGTTTGGGTCGAGACCGTCGTTGAAGAGGTGACAGGCGCCGCTCCCACTTGGGTCACATTCTTTCCGGCACCAATGTTGAGGAAGTTGCTTGGATTTGAGCAACAACCTCCATAGACAAGACCTGAGTCGCAGCACCAACTGTCGGCGTAAGTACAGTTGTAAACAGTTGCACCACCAGCACGATTTACTACAAGGACGTCAGTATGTCTAACCGCAACTAAACAACGCATTCAAGCTAACCCGACAAGCAGAATTGAGGACATGCGGGCGAGTTCCAACTCTTGTCGGTACAGGAATGCCTCCCATAATTTGTGCCGCCCGTGCTATTGGTCAAACCACAAACACCATTCGATAAACATGTCCAGTTCGTTGACAGCAGGCACTGACGACAGCGGAGGGGTTGCACGCGAGATCATCGTTCAGATCGCCATTAGGATAGTAGCAAAGAGTCGAAGCTTGTGAAAATAACAGAAATAGCAAGGCTACGGACAAAAGCATGGAAGACTCCCAATTGGTTGCCAGTGCCATCACGAGCCTCATTGAAATACAGAGCATGCTAGAGGCAGGAATTGAAGAGGGCGAAAAGACCCAAGAAAAAAGTCTGGCTATCAGGGGCATTACAACGAATATTCTTATCTAGAGAACAAGCACGTTCAAGGCTATTCCGGCGTAGCAGAGCAGCCTTGCAGGATCGCCGTTGACTGTCAGTGATTGGCTCACCTCTACATTACGACGCTTGAATTGTTTCACGGCTGCAGCTAAATGCAGCAGCTTGCCTTTGCATTCAGTGTTGGTCCGTAGTGCATTTGGTTTATGGAAATGCAGCGCTTGTAGAGCCTCATGATAGCACGTACCACACGGTTTGATGGGAGCAGCTGGGAGCAGCTTGGAGTAGGGTGACTGTGCCTAATGAGGAGCATGCCATGTTCAAACATCTTTGATTTTCCGGTGTTCTACGGGATTAATAAAACTTCCCCAACCACACCCGTGAGGCTTTTCATTTTGCCATAAGTGGATATGCAGGCGCTCGTGGCGCTGGATCTAGTGCCGCTTTTATTTTGCATGTACCTTGCTGTGCCTGCATCCCCTTCTGAGCATTGGAGGATCGACAAAGTCCTCGAGGCTGCCAGCCTCGTTGGCGCAAACGCTGATATGCATTTCCTTCGTTTCTCATTCGCTTCCACGCCTAGACATTATCCATAACCCCCACTTTCATTCAGTTTTGAAAGTCCCTTTGAGGGAGTACCCCGAACCACTTGATCGAACTCGATGCGCGTTCTAGGAAGACGCTGGTCGTCGGCCTTGTCCATTGCAGCCTGCCTTATCATCTCCTATTATCTGTTCGATAAATGGTTCCCTTTAACTCTAAATCCTGGTTCAAAGGCCAGCAGCCCACCTACAGACACCGGCTCGTTACCCGAACCGACTTCAAGCCCCACAGAACAGCGATTCCGGTGGGATGAAGTACCTCACAGGTATCCCGTGACCTCGGTGATTCCTCTTCCAACGGGCAAACCTGTAAAGATTCCACGGATACAGCACCAATTTAGGGCGGACGATACGTCAAGAGAGGGAGATCTTATAAGAAAAACGAGGCTCCGAGCGGTTCAGGAAACCTTGGAACACGTGTGGGAAGGATATAGACAACATGCGTGGCTAAAGGACGAGGTGTCGCCTATATCCAAAGGAAATCGGAATACATTCGGAGGTTGGGCAGCAACTCTTGTCGATACATTGGATACGCTATGGATCATGGGCTTGCATAAAGAGTTTGATGAGGCCGTATCTGCCATTGTCGACATTAATTTTACCAAATCCTCGGAAGACGAGATCAACGTTTTCGAGACCACTATCAGGTACCTCGGAGGGTTTCTCAGCGCGTATGATTTAAGCGGCAATTCGGTCCTTCTGCACAAAGCAATTGAACTCGGGGAAATGCTCTATGTTGCTTTCGACACGCCAAATAGGATGCCAATAACGCGCTGGAAGTGGGAATCGTAAGCTTACAGGTATCCAGTATTCAGACTTGGTTACTGATACTCCTCAGGGCAGCCCAAGGACAATCTCAGGAGGCCCATGAATGGGTTCTTCTTGCTGAGATCGGATCTCTTTCCCTCGAGTTCACACGGCTCTCCCAACTATCGAAAGATCCAAAGTATTTCGACGCTATTCAACGGATTTCAGACCAGCTTGATCTACAGCAAAATCTTACCAAACTGCCTGGAATGTGGCCACTCTCCGTCAATGCCAGAGAATTGTCATTTGTAGGTGACAACACCTTTTCAATTGGCGCCATGTCAGACTCGACCTACGAGTACCTTCCAAAACAGTACATGATGCTTGGGGGGCTCGAAAATCAATACCGCAAGATGTACGAGGATTCAATTGATGTAGTAAAGAAGAAACTCATGATCCGTCCTTTGAATCAACATAACCTAGACATTCTCTTACCCGTCAATGGAAGAATAAATGAGGGCAGCTTTGATTTGGACCCCCAAGGTCAACACCTTGTCTGCTTCGCGGGGGGCATGGTAGGCATAGGTGCCAAAATATTCGAGCGAGACGAGCTGGATCTCGCTCGGAAGCTGGTTGATGGCTGCATATGGGCGTACGAAGCAATGCCAACGGGAATAATGCCTGAAACGTTCCACATGATACCAAGCGCCATGGGTCATGAATGGAACGAGACGGAATGGCACGAAGGGATTTTACGCCGCCAAGGCGATTCCCAAGGCGGTTCCCAAGGTGTCGCGCAAGACTACATTTCCAGCAAGCGATTGCAACCTGGGTTTACAGACATTGGTGACCGACGTTATATCCTAAGGTAAGCCTGATACGAATCACATGGTCACTTTGGTCGCGCTTTCCAATACTAATTATCATAAAAGACCAGAAGCCATTGAATCAATATTTATTCTCTATCGCATCACGGGTGATACATCTCTGCAAGATAAGGCTTGGAGAATGTTTGAGGCTATCGAAAAGTACACGCGGACTGAGATTGCCAACGCAGCGCTCGACGATGTGACTACTGAGGATCCTCCCAAATCCGACCGGATGGAGAGTTTTTGGACTGCAGAGACCCTCAAGTACTTTTACTTGATTTTTAGCACGCCAGATGTCATCAGCTTGGATGAATACGTGTTGTAAGTACTTGGACTAGATTGATAAGCGAAACGGTTAACTGATGACACCTATAGCAATACCGAAGCCCATCCTCTCAAAAGACCTCAGCAACATCGGTTCTGGAATTGGTGATCCTTGTCCTGAGACACTCTGCCTCGCGGTGTGATCACATTTCAAACACGCGTGTATGAATGGAATTGTTACTCAATGCCTTACAGGTAAGCGCAACAATCTCCAAAACAACAATCTCATGAGCATAGGAAATCGATGGGTTCCTCGGTACTTTCACCATCAAACTTGTCGCTTTGAAGCCCAGCACACATGAGATTCTCAGCATTGCCAGCCAATCAATCCACCGTTGTTTACGGATTATCTTTTCTTAAAAGCGGCGGCGGTGGCGGACAATTGTAACTGCGCTTTCGCTTAAGATGCCAGTTTCCGGGGGCGCGGAACCGGATCTCCGGGCGCCTCGACGCGGGAACATGCCAATTTCCTCGTTTGGCTGGTCGGTGCTCAGCCCTGCTCAGGGCATGCTCAGGCTCGGCTCAGGTTAGAGCGGCGCCTGCTCAGCTTGGCAGCTAGAAGTAGAATATTGTTGTATACTTTCACCCAAGCAGCCTCACGTTCAGTTCTTGTGAATCGAATCGTGCATCTCAACGCGTGAATGTATCAAGTCGTGAATGATTTGCTCTCTTTGAAACGTAGAGCCTAAAAAACGAAGGGATTTCTAAAGTGACCGACCATCTTTGACCATCAATGACGAGATTAAGCGCCCACTTCCTCATTCGGCTCACATCTGAAGCAGACGGGACGCTTTGGACTTGCATTTGGTGATACGTTTTTGGCTGCGCCTTATTTGGGAGAAGGGATGTACAAGGTACGTGTAGCCAATGTGTGTCGTCCGTAGGCTGCAGCATATCTCTTCTTCATTGGTTGACAAAAATGGATGTTTCAGATCCTGCAATTGAGCTTCTCATAGGCTGGCGACAATGCCTACAGTTGATGACATTGAAGTGGTTGCGCAAACAGCGCCAATGATAAATAATTGTCTCTGTGCCATGGTTCTCGGGGCTTTATTCAGCGTCTTGCTTTGCTTGTATCGAAAATTACAGTATCCTGATCTGTTCTCCTACGCTGCCGTGCCTGCTACTGCTTTCTAACTGTAATATGCCTTTTCGGCTGATGTCTAAAGTTGCAATTCTGTACATCCATCTCATCATTTCGACACAGAGCGTGATCGCGCTCGATTCCAATACTACGGTCTCAGGGAAGAGCAATACCCAAAATGCGAATCTCAAGCAAGGATGGACCTCTCAACCGGACGGAAGGGGAACATTGGATATCCTTTGGAGCTGCGGTATTACCATGTTCTTGTGCTCCTGGTCCATGCTGTGTATGAACATGCCTGGGCCGAAGGAGTCTAGAATGCAAATACTGTGGCGCAAATCGTCCCTGACCGCCCTAGGCATCCTGTGCCCCGAATTGATCTTTGAGATTGCGTTTAGCCAGTGGCTATCAGCTCGCCAGTCTATACAAGACTTCAATTCGTCCGGCTTCGGAAACAGACCAGCCAAGGACAGATGGTACAAGTTCAAATTGATCGGGAATCAGTCTACCGAGGGAACATCAATAGGGAACAGCTGTGCCGAGGAGAGATGGACCATGAAAGAGGCATTCTTCGCGGACATGGGTGGTTTCATACTCCACACAAGAGATCAACTGCCATTCCCTATAGACGCCAAACAGCTCCACTATCTGGTCTCTAGACGGTATCTGAAGCTGCCCATACTTGACCATCGAGTGATTGAGGACAAGAACAAAGTCGACGGTCTTCTTCGAACTATCACCCTCTGCCAGATAACATGGTTTCTAATCAGTGTCATCGGTCGGTGGGCACAGCAGCTGGTGGTGACCACCGCGGAACTGACGACGGTGTCATTCATTCTGTGCAGTCTTGGGACTGCTTTCTGTTGGTGGCACAAGCCTGCCGACGCTGTATTAGCGGAAGTCCTCGAGAGTGACATCAGTATCAACGACATACTACAAGCTGAAGGCCAAACGTCTGATGGATGGAAGAGCACTCCACTAGACTTTGTCAGTCGCAACGAATGGTGGTGGTCCAGGTGCTGGGCAAATTTCGTTAACATCCTCCGAAATATGCGTCTTACTTTTGGCTCGGACGTAAAACCTATCGATCGCATTGCGGACTCTCTACAGAAAGAGATATCAAAAAAATCGCTGTATATATGCATGACTCTTACAAGCGGCTATTTTTCTGTGCTCTTCGTGGGCTGGAACTACAGCTTTCCCACCCGGACGGAGCAACTGCTTTGGCGTGGGGCATGCGTAACAATGATGGCAACACTTTTCATCCTTACGATCTTTGCCGGGCTAGGGGGCACCTACCCTGCGTTATGGCAAAGATTCCGACAATATTCCACGTCAAAGATCTCTCGGATCAAATGCCAAGAGAGTGGTTTTCGGCCCGAAAATTCGACGAGGAGCAGACACATGGGAAAGAGACTGAACGGTGTGCTTGATTGCGTCAGAAACAACTCAGTCGGGAAGGACCCTCTGCTTTACGTTCCCTTGAAAATCATAATACCCACGTACCTTGTCGGGTTTTTCTATTGTCATGCCCGCACATATATCCTTATTGCAGATATAATCGAGCTGAGGTCACTGCCTGCGAGTGCATATGCGACGGTGAACTGGCAAGGGTTTTTGCCCCATCTTGGCTAGTATGTCTCGTAATGTGGCCTTTATACAGAGGATGGGAAAGCCCATTCCGATTGGATATGGTTGTTCCTGTGAGGCGAGGCGAGGCAAATATTATTTGGGCTTCGTCTCCGTGGGGTTATGTATTCAGGATTTGGGACAGATTGATGCAGAGTTTCATCGTCCGTACACGAGACTGGGAATTCTATATGACCGGGATAATGTAGGGACCGATGCAGCGGCAGCATTCCTCGCATTATGTACGGTGGTAGGATGCAAGATTCGCAATACCCCCTATTACGGCTGCTTGAGGGTGTGAGTGCTCAGACGCAGTGTTGTTCAAGGGAGGACAAAGAAGTCAAGAGAAAAGAATGTCAATTAGGCGACGGTTGTGTGGACGACGGAGACCAAGGTGGAGGATGTGACGACGAGAAGAACGTAGCTGAGAGGGGCAGGGAAGGGTAAGTAATCGGGAAATGTTGGGGGTTGTCTGCAGGATGATGGGTTTGATTTACCCGTAGTTGTCTGCAAGGGAGAATGTGAGAGAGGCATTGTGGACGATCGATTTGGTCTGGGATTGGGATGAGAGGCTTAGGACGCCGAAGCGGGAAAGGATGGAGGACGCGGTTCTTGAGGGATGGGGATGCTTTTATATGTAGGCCGGCCGTATGCGTAGTCTTGTCGGTGAGACCACTGGCTGGACATGCATGTGGCCCCTGGAGCCGTCACGTGCCATTTTCGTAATTGAGATGTAGACAGACCCACTTTACCGTATCAATCGGTAATTCTCACGCCCATTCGGCATGGCTGCCCAGGTAAGGTAGACAACATTTATAGTCCGCTGCCCCTCGTGCCATCATTGTACAGTTTTCTCAATTTTGCCGAGCATCGTTGGAAATAAAACGTTCTGGCACAGAGGACTAAGCAGAATTTAGCAGAAGGCTCGCTGTAACTCTCGTTGTTTGCGTCTATCTTTTGAGATAGAATTATCGTGTAGTCATGTGTCTAGTATTCATATCTACACATGATCGCTGATCAGACATTTTTTTCATTAAGTAGCTACAATCTTAAGTATCAGAAGAACTAAGAATGATGAGACATACGAAATCGTCGATAATGAATGTCATCGATCATGTTGATCAGGTGGTTGACCAGCTGTATCACAAATACGACAAGGAGCAGTGAAGGCATCTTCGTCACTGATAGTCTCTCTTCAGAGCTTTGTGTTTTGCGCTGGAAGCAAGCTATTGGTTTTTCGAACATTCGCTCTACAGTAAAAAGTCTCACGTCAAGGCGATGACATTGTCCCTCCCCTTTTTCTACTTTCAACACTTCACCATTCAGGCGCCAATTTAACCATACCATAAAGTCGATGAGCGGCTCGGTTCATGCTACTTCGCAGAGTCTGCTTGCTTATAGCTTCAATACAAAGTAGTACAAGGACAAAATGAGCCTCTAGATGTGCCGGCTACCCCTTAGGACCCAATTCGCGTCCTCTCTATCCCCAACTCAGCTGTTTCCACCATCCACCGAATGGTTTCTTATTGTTTTGCTTGTGCAATGAGGTATCTCATGGCCTCCTGCTCTCACACCGATCATTGCTTGTCCTTTTGTTTTCATCCTTACCAAAAAATTAGAGTATGCCAGAAGTCTGTGCAGAGATATCAACAGGTCTCTTCACAGCTCGCAAGGCTGTTCTTGTTAAGATGAAAGACCACCTGCACAAGGAGGAAAAGGCAAGCCATTGTGGGCAGACAAGGTTCGTCATCCTCGGATAGTCATGAACAACAAACAAAATAGTAATAGGGCGCTTTACGTGCAATGCTACTATTCTCCATCCCATGCCATAGAGGCAGCGCCTGACCATGGCTCCAAATGCAAAATTACACCCACCTGCTTGGTCTCCGCAAGCAGCCTTGTACACTGATTCTTATACGCATCGTCCGCTTTTGAAGGACAGACGAGATGAATGTCCTTGAGTGCAGGCAACTGAGAAGCCTTCTCAGCGGCAAATCCACGAAACATGACATCGAGAGCTTGCTCATGATGATCCGTTCCCTGCGAATCTATTGCTAGCCGAGAGACTGAAGCAGGTATAAGATCAACGATGGACGGCTCATTATTCTTCAATGCGTGATTCATTGACACATTGATCGAAGATTCGTTTGACATAGCAATCTGACATACAGCCGCAGTAATGTTACATATCGCGATTTCGAGAGGGAATTCGAGCTTTCGTAAACGTTGAAAGCCACGCATCGATGCCTTGCCAGGATTAATCGAGCCGCGTAGTTCGCGAATGGAGACAGAGAGCTCCATGAGATGACTCCCTACCTCGCGCTCGATGGCAGTCACGAATTTGCAGAGATCCCAGTCTCGAGGGCCGTCATGATTCTTTGTCAAGTGAGAGTATCTAAAAGTTCTAAGGCGTGAGGTATGTCTGAGGAAGTCAGCAATAGCGACCTCGTCGACACTACAGCACAAGAAATGAACTGCTTCTAAAGTCTCTCCGATGCCATGATCTGGAGCATTGGATGGGATGCTCTTGAGACTGTCACCCGAAGCTACGCAGCTACACACCATTTCGGAGCGTTAGCGGGAGTCTTTGCTATGAGTTATAAACCGATTTAAAGCGGAATTGAATCCTTTGGGCAGTGGTATAGCAGGTTTGAGGCGAGCAAACGAGCCAGAAACGCCGTAAAGTGCTCTTTACGAGCACTAATAGACTGAAATGACGTACCTAGGTCCGCGAAAAGACCGCATGTGCGGTAGAGCCAGAAAAGGGCTCGCCCAACTCAAATCAAATCTTTGCTCGGGTCCTAATGAGACAGAAGGACCGAATTTGGTGGTCTGAGCAAGGCTAGGCCTATTGCAAGGGAGATGCGACTGCTTGGTCTGTACGTCGATTTGAAGCGTTAGCGGACTATGAAGCGACGTAGTAAAAAGGAGTAGAGCAAAAACTGAGCATTTCTGAACGTCTGAATAGCGGATCTGAGGCGGATAGACAACCCAGAAACGCGGTCTTACGCCTTCGATAAAACGAATAGACGTACTTATAGGTCAGTTTAAGGCGTTAGTAGAACTATTAATAGGCGGATAGAGCACCAAAATAGCAGTAACGTGGTGTTTTCGAACGTCTGAAAAGCAGATACAAGGCAAGCAAATGGCTTGAAAGGATTTTTAACGCTCTCAAGTTTCTTGATAGAGCGAAAAGACATACCTTGCGAACGACGACATTAATGAGCTTGTCTGTTGCCTCAAGTGGCTTCCAACACTTTGGTAGCGTGAGTGTCTCGACATTGGGTAAGAGCGTTAAAAGAAAAGCAGCAGCATATTGTGAATAGCGAGAGAATTCTAGGTCCTCTTCAATCTTGGCATAGTATTCCTCCCAGTCGAGACCTGCTTCCGCTAGATCGGGAGAATCGGCAAGCAGTCTGACCACAGCTCCACCACATTCGACGTCTGCGAGCATCCAACGGGGTGTGGCATGAGCGAACCTGTCAACCTAGAGTAGTTTTCGCAGTTAGCAATGCTCTTTCTGGAATATAGCTGGATCTTTGTAAACGTTTGTGACTCTCGACTATGCGGATTCCCAGCGGGGTAACGCACTATGAGACCTATTTCGAGAGCCAGAAACGCCAGGAAGAGGTACAATACTTCTGAAAATTACTAACTTTGAAGTCGGCATGTCGAACGTAACGTGCCACAACAGGTTCGACGGCGATGCGTGTGATTAGATCGAACGCAGTTTTAATGGTATAAGAAGGATCATCCAGCCTATTGTAGTACGTAAAGTCTTGGAAATGCGAGCGAAGCTTGTTGTGATGCTCGACGAATGGGGTGCATAGTGCAAAAGTTTTCTTGCAGGTCAATGCCAGGCTCTCAAACCCCTCGGGCAAGACATATGTGATGATATCATCAAGGAGCTCGGTAGGCAAACGAGTGAGCGCCATGATAGTGCTTGAAGTTATTGTAAGTGACGCAGATGTGGGTGCGGACTTGGGTTGACATCATATGGATAGTCACCTGACCCAATAAACCGGTCACGACCGGTGCGTTGTTAAGCGAGGAAAGAACATCTCGTGACCCCGCTCGTTAGCGTTATTTATTGGCACCATAGCCAATAAATTGCTTTCTGCCTGCAGTATCCATCCGGCCTATAGCGTGCAGTCATTTCATCGCTTTGCTTCCGGGCTTATGCTATTCCTTGAGTGGCGAAGGATTTGTCTTCCGGGCGCTTACAATCTGATCCGAAGACACTCAACTCACAGCCATGATCGAAGGACCGAACCATACTGTACCTTCCTACAAAGTGTTGGAATTGTGTAGGGCGTAGCTCTTAGCTGTGTGTGAGTGTGGTGTCACGAGTTTCAGGGTGGATAATTTCTCCAATAGGTAGGCTCTAGGGAGGCGTCGTTATCCTTGCCGCACTTGGCGATATTACTATTGACGTCTGGTGATGCCGCCATGGCCTCATTATTGGCAATACATTCAAGGTCAGGTTGTGGCGCACCGTTGTTTTACGTGCCAAATCCATGTGGATATGCATCCAACTTCCGGCTCTACCTGTCGTCGACGCAGCCTCGGCCACGTCATTGTAATGGAACCATGTTGGTTTCCTCTGTCGCTGAGATGTGTCCAAGACGTACCCAGCCATAGCTTCCCCAACTCACGCCCGACTCCTATTCAAATTAGAAAAACTTGGGAGGACCTACCTCGGATGAGAGCCGTGTAAAGACATTAAGGCAAAAACCTCCCTGCAGTCTTATTCAAGACGCTCCTGGACCATCACAATGTCATTACCGCTATCAAAAGATTGACCGGTACGTCTCGAGGCCAACAAGCCAGACCAATGCTTATTGTAGAGCAACATAAGGCAGGCCGCCATTCTCTCGCAAAACAAGCTTAGGATATCACCCGCCACAGCCTTGCGCCTGCTGACATCAATCTCTAACAACGATTTTGATGTCCCGAGAACCTGTGCTAGAAAATCGTCTTACGAGTAACTTAGCTCTTGATCTCACTATCCCGAGCATTGATTTTCGTATAACGAAACATTTTGCCAGAGCGGCCCCTGACAGAACGAGCTCATGATCCTACCCTCCACTGCGTTGCTTCAGCCTTCACCTACCCCTAGCCTTGATTTTGTATGATGAAACGCTGTGCCAGAACAAAGCCTAGCAAAATGAGCTCATGAACTTACTCTCTGCTCCGTTGCTCCTGCTCATTCCTTACTCTGGCAGTGAAATTCTTGGGGGCTATGGCGACGCATCATACAACGGAGTTGGACATGCGTTTCAGAAGGCCTAACAAGTGCATAGAGCGTACAGACATCGGCTCATAGGCCTCGAGACACGTAAGATTACGGGAGAAACAGACGAGAATCACGTCTTCTGTGGGATCGGACGATGAGTTGCTACACAGCATGAATCCTCCCACTATCCACCAAGGAGTACCCCAGCCCCAACTCTTTTCACCGCCACAGGGTCCTACAAAGGCATCAAGCACTGGCCAGAGTAAAATCGATCATATGAACGAGCTAGAGCATCCTCTTACAGGCTATGGCGATGCATCATACGACAAAGTTGGACATGTTTTTCAGAAGGCCCAATAACCACATGCAGGGCACACAATTCAGCTCAGCCTCGAGGCAAGTAAGATTGTTGGAGCAACTTCCTGTAACGCATTATCTTTGTCAAAATATATAAACCGCGTGCTTGCCTTGTCTATGCTTGAGAACTCAATCAAGTCTGCCATACATTCCCTTTAGCCAACTTGTCCTGCCACACAATTGAAGGACTTACCTACCATGCATCCACTTCTGTACATGTCTATTCTGAGTACTGCTTCTGCAGCCTTCTTACCGCTACAGCCGCGTGTCGCACCAGATGAATGCGAACAATGGGTGAAGGATCACATGTCGGAGGATATCGACAATGGACTCACAAGTGATGGAACTGCAGGTATCGGGGCTGAGTTTGAAAGTTCAGGCTTCTATTGGGTAAGCAAGGACTGCAGCCTCGACGATACAAATGCGGCAAAGAAGAAGATCATCGATAGGCGCAAGCACGATAATTGGCGGCTGACGGCAGACACGGGAGCTGGTATTGGAAAGGTCCAGTCAGAGTACATTTTGGAAGGCAAGAACATCAAAGTTGGAAGTTCAGGTGGTGATGCCGCGAAAGCAGGTGCAGCAGCTGCGCAGGACCTCGTAAGTACTGGATCGACTCGACTCCTTGTCCCGTCTTACTGACAATATCAGACCGATTGGATGCCGTGGGAGAAGCCAGGAAGGCTTACCGTTGATATTGAGGACAGCAAATGCAATCCTTGGACAATCGGGACCTCCAAAACTACGAAAGTAGACAGTTTGCCGTGGTCGCCGCAGGTCACCACGCCAATGCCTCTCGAAGCGCTATACAGTCTTATGAAAGAGCAACAAAAAGACCCGGATTCACCGGAGCGAAACGTCCTCGACGGGTTTAATTTCAATCAAGGCATTCTTGTGGTCGTAACAAAGGATTATTTCCTGTCCAATAAAAATGGCATGGATAAGGACAAAGTCAGCGACGATGTGCTCGGCTTCTGCTCCTTAGTCTTATCCTATGCCAAAACTGCGACTAAAAACCTTCAACGAGATCAGAGCCCAAAGCTATATCAAACCTTTATGCCTCGAACTGAGTTCAATACCATTTACAATATGGTCAAATCAAAGTTTAATGGCGACCTCTTTGACCTTTTCAATAATCTCGCATGTTATACGACAAAGGATGGCAATCCTGCGTAAGTAAAATGGTTCCTCTTGCTCGCTCAACTGACAGCTCGCAGGGTCGACACTGACTTCTGCACTGGGGAGTTATCAGACCCAAAACCTATTAAGACTACGTTCGGTGACTTGTCGTACACTCTTCCCGACACGAATCCCGTAGTCACCGTCAACGTCAAAGAATGGATTCAAGGCATTGGCAAACAAGATCCTTCTCCAGATCAGCTTACGACATTTGACGCACAAATTGATAAATCCATTGGAGGCTATGGTACTCAAACGGAGAAAATCTGGAAATCAGACCGCTCTGCGCCTCTATTCGAATTCCGAGACTTAGACCCTACTCTTAGAACATCGGGTTTCGGGAAATTCATGGGAGATGTAGACTCAGCTATTCAGAAACTCCACACGGACTTCGCCAAGTCTCCCTCGAAGACGAAACGTGATGCACCCCCCGGTTGTTTCCCGCCACCTGAGGACGCTGCATCACCTACTGACCCAAGCCACACGCCCACGCCCTTAGATACCGTCGCCCCGGTAGTTCCTCCTTCCCAACAATCCTGTGTCGCCGCCCCATCGGGTCCTGTCAAAGACTCCCACGAAGGCGAGCTTAAAAAGGTGGCCACCTTCTTTTGCAACCAGTATGCTAAGGACACTGTCCCTGGCCCTGTCAATGACGCACATACGGTGATGGCTGGTACAAAATCTTACCCCCACGAGTCGATAGATGTCGCATTCGACTACACCGGAAACTCCAGTGAGGACGACGTTTATGACATCAAGGTCACTTCTATAGACAAATGTACCGCTAACGGAGGGTACAATCTTGCCGAGCCTGTGCCAAACTACAAGTGCTATGATATCCTGTATACCGCATGGAAGAACTGTGAGTCTTCGCTCCCAATGACCTCCCGCTTTCCGCTAATGAGATTCAGGTGGCAATCAAGGACGTGGCGGAGACATCATGGCTGGCTGCTTGAGCTATAGTATTCATACCAAATACTAGACCTTTTGCGAGGGATCACCATTCGACTCCGGGGAGCTTGTCCGCCGATAGGAGGAAATTGATCGTTGACTGTACAACATGAAGGGAACAAACCGGATAAACGAGCATGGTACGGAGTATGTCCAATCGTTCATCAGAGATATTAACAGACCGCGCGGAGAAGTAGTCTATGGCCTAGGGGGCGTTTTCTAGTGACTCATGTAGATTATACGTTTGAGTCTGGTATTCTTACACTATGATTTGCAAATATACTTCTTGCACTTTCATCTCCAAGTTCCTAGCAGCGGCCTTCTTCGCTAGTCGGCCTTTGTCCATACCAGACGCTCGCTGTAGTAAGCATTCCGCAATCAAGCAGGTCGCCAATTCCTCTTATTCCTTACCTTGTCGTTCCGACACCTACCTGGCCCCAGGTTTAATGATTGTTAACGCCGTTGGTTTTCTTCATGCCGCCCTACTATCATTTTTGTATATAAGCAGCAGAGATTTCAATTGTAAATCTAATATCTTGTATATTCCCTTATTACAGTAACCACCGCTACGCATCTCGTAGGTATAGACTTAATTACTAGGTGTTTAGAGTTGAAAATCCCTATCTCGTACATATAAATTTGTTAGGGCGGCATGAAGATAAGAAGCGTGACGCTACTCGTATTCGCGGTGTTGTCGCGCACACTGGGAACTATCGCGGGTTACAGCTGGCCGGGGGGTTGAAAAAGTTGAGCCGGGGTCGGAAAAAATTCTTGGCGTCGGGTTGGACTTTAAAATTCGCATATGCCCCGCACATCCAAGATCTGACGTCGGGTTGGAAAAGCTTCGGGCCCTATGCGAAGCATATGCCAAGAGCATTAAGCGAGGCCACAATAAAATTCACATCTGGTTATCAAAGCCTCGTCGATGCATATGCGCAGCATCAACTGAGCACAAAGAAACATCGATGAACGACTTGAAGATGAGTGTCGCACTTCGCATATGCCGCGCATATACTAAGAAGAAACTCAGCTCACTCAAGACTCGTTCAATGTAAACTGAATGTTGAAGATGAATGTTTTGTGCATATGCTAAGCATACGTAAAAGAATCTTCGCTCGTCTTGCTGTAAAGTAGATTCATAATATATGCGTGCTCTGTGATTGTGCTATTTTCACGATGTTTCGCTCAAGCTGTGCATATGCTCGGCTTCAATACTTCGCTCTTGCTGTTTGTCTTCTAGCTACTTTAGCTAAATAACATCAATTCTTGAGCTCATGATTAGCATATGCAGAAAGCTGAGCCGGGGTTGAAATAATTTTGAGCTCATGATTAGCATATGCACGAAGTTGAGCTGGGGTCGAAATCTAAAAAAAAAAGTTCCGACCCCGGCTCAACTTTTCCAACCCCCCATCAACTGTAACCCCGAACTATCGCTATTACGATTACCTAAGTGCTCTTTCGACCACGCTAAACCCGATACTAATTAAAGTTAATCGATATAGGTTAGCGTGAGCGGAAACTCAATGTGCGCGAAAACCCGTCACGTCGAGTCTTACCTAGGTCGGGACTAGATAAGATGAGAGTCTTAACATTCGAGTTTTCTTCAGCGAAACCTCTATTTATCTTGTCTTTTCTTCCCTGTACGATATTCTAAGTTTTTAGGGTAGTAAACAGATGCGTATATGTTGTTCAAGCATAGTTGACTTTAGCGACTCGTGACAATTGAGAACTACGAGAGTCGCGTGTGTTTAATAGAACTGTTCATTGTTAGTCGTCAACGAATTAAATTAGTGTGACCGTTGAGTTGGGTTGAAAGCCGATTTTCAAACCCAACCCACCCAAGTAAAACCCACTGGGTTGAAACCAGCTAAAAGTCAGCACTCAAACCGAGGTTCAGACTTTTATATCATTCAAGTCACTTGAACTACTCACATCTATCATGCTCAACTTTTATATCATGCACGAAGACTTGTAGAAAGTTAAACTGAGTGATCTTTCATTTATGCATTGAATACATAAGTCTGTTGAGATTGTGCCTAGAAACTAATCAGAGTGCGTACGTGACTAGAATGTTTGATCTATAGAGGTAGCTATAACTAAGACTTTAAGAATACAGAAGAAAGAAGGTACAAAAAGCAAGAAGAACACGCTCTATATAATAGTTACTCAGATCGACGCTAGTCTCAAAGAGAACGTGTTGAAACACAAGAAAGATGTTGATTCAAAAGATGTTTGCAACATAAAGAAATGTGTTTGTCATAGACATCTGTCAACTACTCATAACACAAAGAAGTGTGTTTGTCATAGAAGACAATAGAAGCTGATTAGAAGATGCTAAAAAAGAGAAAAGATGCTGAGTCATATCTGAGTCAAATTTGAGTCAGATTCAGATCAGATCTCGACTAAATCTTGACTAGCTCTAATCATTACACAGAGAACTTGCTAGCGTTCACTGCAAATTGATTAAAGCTTCAGTCTTGTTCAGTCTTGATACGCTTGTAACATTATTTCTCTCTTTGAAAATTTATGTTTGCATGAATAGATCAAATAAAACGCAAAAATTTTCACTGTTTTTCAATTTAGTGTGACTTGTTTGAATAAAGCTTATAAAATTCAACTAGAACTTCTTTCAAGCTCTTGAATTCTTCTTTATTGACATAGTATCATTCGTTGTTTTGATCTAGTCTCATTTATTTAATCTTGTATTGTATTTGATCTTGATAGCATCTAGAGTTCAAAATGTCATTTATCTTTCAATGCTCATTGTCTTCAATTGTTATGAATTATGAGTTATGAATTTGTTTCTTTGAATTAGACTAGCGCTCGCTGAATGGTGACACACTAGTGCTTCTAACGACGCACTAGCTGTACTTTAATTTGACTTTCGCTTGATTTCGCTTCATAGCTTTTACATACTATCATAGACTATATCTATAGATGTTATTTCATCACATTAATAGTGAGAAATTTAAATGATTTTGAATGTTGTTCTGATAAAAAATCATTGAGATAAGAATGTAATAGCTTTGAACTGAACATTGAATGCAGCTGCTTTATGCTTATTGATAAATGAAAATGATAGAAGATTTCAACTTTGACAGTGATTTGATAAAGTTTTAGCTGTTTATCTTTCAAATTCTCACATGATTTAGTTGTCTTTATATTTCTAGAGAATAATCAAATTCAGTCGTTTACTTCATAAATGATGTTTCATTTATATTTATTGACTTGAGCTTTGATGATCTGCTTCGTCTTTTTCAATTGTTGATGATCAAAGCTAAAAAGCTCTTTCATTCAAATGACAATATCATTTGCTTTTTTAGCTTCAAGACGTTCATGAGTAGTTTCATAATCAGTTGTATCTGAATTGAAACTCATTCGTGAGTGAAAATTCTTATTGAAGTAAAATGAAGTCATTGAGATGATCAAGAAGATATTGAAATTCTCGCTGAATTCTATCATTGATAGTTATTTTGCTCAGTCATTCTGCATGTAATTGCAGTAGATTCTTAGTTCACGTTTAACATTTTGATTAGTTCATTTTGATTAATCATTGATCTCAGAATAATAAGCTGTTGATAAATTAACTGTAATTCTTAGTCACTTGCAAAGACTTTGTCACATGATTGATATAAACTGAGAGTTTCTGTTTGAAACAATAGAACTAGATAGATCATGAAGTCAATAAATGTTTCATAGCATAATTCAAATCATTTCTTCGACTGAAATGTCATCATCTTCTCAATGATAGAAAACATAGTGATGTTTCTTGAAAAGATGATATATGATTGTGCAAATGACATTATAATCTTTCAATAGAAATAGCTCAGTGATGAAATTCATAGCTATATCTTTTCAGCATTTCTGTGAAATCAATAGAGAATGAAGTAGTTCATTAATGCTATTTTTAAATGTTTTGCTTCATTGATAAACATGACAATTTTGAATGTAACATTTAATCATTGCTCAATGATCTGATCAATAGTAAAAACGTTAAACTAAATCAATAGTTCTTCAATTGTTAAAGTGAAAGATGAAAGACTGATCATGAATTTTCTTTAGCAATTTTGTATGCATATTCTCAGAAACTCACAGAAGCTCTTTTCTGAACAGAACGTCATTAATGATCTTGCAGTGCTTCAATTCAGTGCTATGTAGCTTGAGCTTAATCAAAAATATCTAGAAAATCTTGATACTTCAATGTGTCAGAATCATGTCTAGATGATACAATCAATGAAGATCAGAGTTGATAATGCTTGATCTTTAGAGATAGCTATAACTGAATATTAAGAATACAGAAAAAACTGAGTATCAGAGCTTCTATATATACTAATATTCAGAGACTGCGCTAGGCTCAAAGAGAACAAGATGACGCAGATAAAGATGTGATGTAAAGTGATGACAGAAAAGAAATGTTTAATAATACAAAGAGATGTTGAGAAAACAAAGAGACTTGAATAGAGACTTGAATAAAGACGCAGATAGAAACACAGATAGAGACGCAGACTAGCTTTAATCAATTCGCAGAGTAAGCGCTAGTGTACTCTGTGAATTGATTAGAATTTCAGCCTTGCCAGCCTTATGATCTTGATACACTCGTAACATTACTTTCCTCTTCAAAAATTTATGTTTGCATGAATGTAATCTGTTTGCTGACTCGCTTTTCACTTTATTGTCAGTTGTTTCATTTATTTAGCGCGATTTATTTGAATGTAGCATATAAAATTCATTCAAAACTTTCTTGAAGTCATTGAATTCTTCTTTATTGACATAGTATCAATTATCGTCTCTATCTAGATCTTTTCATTTGACTTTGTACTGCATTCAATCTTGATAGCGTCTGAAGTTCAGTATATCATCTATCTTTCAATGTTTTTTGTCTTCGATAGTGATTGATCTGAATAATTCAATATGCTGATCTGACAAAGAGTCATTTGAATACAATCGCAGTATCTTAAAGCTGAACATTGCATGTATATGCTTCATGCTTGTAGATAGACGAAGATGATAGAAAGTCTTAACTTTGACAATGATTGAATAGAAATCTAGCTGTTTATCTTTCAAATTCTTGCATGATCTTGTGATTTTGACGTTTTTGAAAGATAGTCAGATCTGATCATTTATCTCATAAATGACATCTCATTTATGTTTATTGATCTGAGCTTTAATAATCAGCTTAGTCTTTTTCAATTGTTGACGATTGAAGTTCAATAACTCTTTCATTCAAATGACAATATCATCTGATTTTCTAGCTTTAATTCGTTCACAAGTAATTTCATAGTCAGTTGTATCTGAATTGAAACTCATTCGAGAATGAAATTCTTTATTGAAGTAGAAAGAAATCATTGAGATGATCAAGAATGTATTAACATTGTCACTGAACTCAATCATAGATATTCATTTAGCTCAATCATTCTGCATGTAATTACAGTAGATTCTGAGTTTGCATTCAACGTCTTGATTGACTCACTCTGTTTAATCATCGATCTCAGAATAATAAGCAGTGAATAGATTAGCGATAATTCGTAGTCGCTTACAAAGACTCTTTCATACGATAAATATGAATTGAAAGTCTCTATTCAAAACAATAGAACTGAGTAGATCATGCAGTTGATAAATGTTTCATAGCATAATTCAGACTGTTTCTTTGACTGAGATGTCATTGTCTTCTCAATGACAGAAAACATAGTGATGTTCTTTGAAGAGATGATATATGATTGTGAAAATGACGTTATAGTTCTTCGACAAAGATAGCTCAGTTATGAAGTTCATAGCTATATCTTTTCATCGTTCTAGTGAAATAGATAGAGATTGATGAAGTTCATTGATTGCATTTCTAGAAGCTTTGCTTCGTTGACAGATTTAACAGTTTCAAATGTACTGTCTGATAGTAGCTCGATGATCTGATCAATAGTAAAAGCGCTGAACTAAATCAATAGTTCGTTTATTGTTGAGATGAAAGATGAAAGATTAATCATGCACTTCTTGTAGTAATTTCGTATGCATGTTCTTGAGAACTCAAAGTAATCTTTTTCTAAATAGAATGTCATTAATAATTTCGCAGTTCTTCATCTTAATGCTATGAAGCTTAAGCTTGTTGTTGTTTTTAGCTTGTTTATATTCGCTGCAGAACTCATTTATTTGATTGACTAATCATACTCTTTGATAGAAATTGACTTCTGATTTTGAATTTGCATTCAATTTCAAGTCAATAAATAGAATATCAACTCTATCAAAGATAAGAATAGTTTAAAAGCGATTTTCAAGTCGTTTAGCTGATTCAGAGACGTTTGCTAGAGACATTTGAATTAGCGCATTGACTTTAGTGTTCATTTTGCCTGATTTAAAGATGATCTGAAAATTGAACTTTGATAGAATGTTCAGATAGTTGACTTGACATCAACTCAGCTGTTTGTTTTTCATGAAAATCTTCAGAGCTTGATGATTGATGAATATTTGAATGAGTAATTCAGTACATTTCAGCTTAAGTCATTAATGTTTGAAACAGCGAATAATGATCAGCAATTTCTTGTCATAGATATGATAGTTGATTTCAGCGAAAATCATGCTTTTGCTGTAGAAGATCATCGAGTGAAGTACACTCTCATTGTTGTACTGAGACAGTATTTCATCTTTTACATAGTTCAATGCATCGATTTTCAAAATAGTCTGACGTTTGAAATTGAAATGACAAAGAACTGAAGCGAAACTGATCTGTTTCTTCAGATTTCTGAAAGCTTGAACGCAGACTTTGTTTCAAACAAAAGACGTGTTTTTTCTAGTCAATTAAGTGAATGATTTGACTAGTTTGAAGAAGTCTCTAACGAAACAACGATAGAAGTTCACAAATCTCATGAAGCTCTGAATTTCTTTCAAATTGATCAAAGTAGTTCAGTTGACTATGATGATCATCTTGCTTGAATTCATGCAAAGATCTTGTTCTGATACAATGACTTCTAGAAAGACTGTCTTCTTTACATTGAATTTGCACTTTCGAATATTTATCTGTAGTTCAGCTTCGCGTAGTCGTTTCAGCACTAGTCTGACGTGATTTCTATGTTTCTTTCTGATTTTGCTATAGATGAGAATATCATTCAGATAAGCTTGGTAAAAGTCATTCAGAAATTCTCATAGAACATCGTTCATATATTGCTGAAAGAAAATCGATTCATTAGTTAATTTAAAGAGTAGCACTTAATATTTATATGCTTCTAAAGCAGTGATAAAAGTGATGTAATTCTCGTTATCAAAATGCATTCAAAGTTTGTTGAACGCTGATATAATATTCACTCTAGTCAAATGCTTGCAATCTGCTATCTTATTGATGATCTCGTTTATTAAAAATAGCGAATATCTATTTCGCTTGAAAATGACGTTTAGCTTGTGATAATTCACGCAGAAGCGAAGATCTTTGTTTGCTTTAAGAGCAAATAGAACGAGTGATGAGTAAAGAGCTTGACTTGAAGTGATAAATTTCTTTAACAAGTTCTCATTCAGATACTTCTTTACTTTCAGAAGCTTGAAAGAAGACATTCAATATGCTCAACAATGAGAGAAAGTTGAATCACTAGTCAGCTCAATTTTATGATCGTAGAAGCGATTCGAAGATAGCTTATTTGATTGAGCTCGATCAAAAACATCTAGAAAATCATGATATTCTGAAGACAGCTTGACTTTAATAGCTTTCAAATTCTGAGTCGTTTTCTTGACAAAAGAGACGTTCAGAGCGTTCAAATTGCACTGAGTGTTGTATGCAATTTTTCTATTGATATTCTTCATGAATAGAGTGAATACTTCAGTCTGATTCTTCTTTGAGTGATTCAACAGTATTTTGAATGAAGCGACGTTTATGCTTTGAATTGAGAATGACTCTTTCTGAATCATAGTTGAAACAGATCATTTAAGCATTCTAGAAATCTTTGACTGAGAGATAAAAGTAGACGAAGTTGATCGTGATCAACTTGAGTGCTTTAAATTGAAAGAAATTGAAAAAATTGAAATGAGAGTATTTAATTGGTTCGAAAAAATGATGACGTCGATTTGCATATTCAGTAATATTTCATTTTTGTTCATTCATGATTTTTCTAATATGACTTCGTGATGATTGATGTCAGCTATTAACATAGAAACAGTCAATTTCTTATAACTTTTAATGATGAGATTCAATAGAATTTTATGAATGATAGTCTTTTTAAATATCTTTTCATCATATTTTTTATTAACTTCTCTTTTGTCAGTGATATAGGTTGAATTTTCAGCTCTTTACATACTCTATTGACTAGATTGATATGTATGATCATATAAATGACTGAATCACTGTTTATCAAAGAGCGAAGACTGAATGATTCATTTTGCAAGATGAGAAGAGCATTGACTAGAAATGACTTATCAAAGTAATTCTCTTTCGATAGAATTTTGTTTAGATTGCACAAAGATATAATCTTCACTTCAGTGACTGTTGAAGAGATGACTAGTTTTTTGACTTAAACTTTGATTCAGTATTGAGTTTGAAACAATCATAATTCTCGTCAACTGCATTAACTTTGATAGATTGATTCAAGTATTCTCTGAAACTATGATCTGATTTGTAACATATGAAACAGGTTTCAACTAGAACATCTACATTCTTAATGCTAGTCAAAACTGCGCTGCGTGACTTTGATTAGTCAGACTTCAAAGCAGAAGACTGAACAGCAATAATTGCTCTAGAAATGATGATCTTTGAATCATTGCATTTGAGTAGTTTGTTCTTGATCTCTTGAACTGCTTTATGTTCATTGTTCAAGCGAATCAGATAGTTTCAAATATCTGATAGCTTAATGAGCGACTTCATCTGAGCTGTTCAAAAGATTCAAAGACGAGAGTTTATTTTATTTTTTAGATCAACGACTAGTACGTTCTTCTGATACTTTAGATAAATGTATAGTCGTTGAAACTAATTAAAGAAATCGCTGAATTTCTTTGATTCTTGAATCAGATTAATATATTCTTTATGATAGTTGTCTTTCTTATCAGAATCATGAAATGATTGAGCTAGTTTCTCTAGAAGTTTATTGACAGTCAGATAAAGATTGTCACAGTTGAAATTACGTCTGACTTGAGTGACTTCAACGACGTCATCTGCTAGTCGAAAGTTAATGTAGCTCAGCTTGTAGAGTTCATTTGAAAAGATGTCGACGTTCATTACTAGCTTCTCTCATATGTCAAGAGATCAGTTCTTTCAAGTAGAGTTTTTTTCATCAATGAACATCAAAGAATCAAGTATTTTATGATATTTAGATCATTCAAAGTAAATGACAATCAAGAGAGCAGTGATGATTACATTAACTGTGATAGCAGTGAAAGCTTGTAGTTTTGCTTTCAACTGTTGAATTTCACTCTTGTCTCATTGTTTCATCTTGACGAGATAATCTGTTTCTTTATTAAGATCATAGATACATTTCTTTCATACTTTTATATCATCGAGTATGATAATTTCAGCATTTGATTCATTGAAAGCAATGAATGAAGAAGCGTGTTGTAAGTCAACGATAGAAGAGAAAACTTGTGAACGTGTTCATTGCAAGAAATCAGCGAGAGCTTGATCTTTATCAGATGTGTTCTTAAATGTCATAGTGAAAAAGATGAGAGTTGATTTGAACTGAACGAAGAACGAAGCTCAGTGATTTTATGAAGAAAGACGAATGTTTGTTCAACAAAGAAGATGTTTGTGAAAATGATTGATCTTGAAGCAATTCACGAAGATTCTTTATCATAATTCTCTTGATCAATTTGATTCTCTAGCAATTCACGAAGATTCTTTATCATAGATTCTATTAATCGATTTTGAACGAATGCATACTGAATGAGCGATAAATCTTCTAGCAATTCAATGATTGTATGTTCTCGTTAATTCTATGAATTCTCTGATGTTGTTCTTGTCTTTCGAGATTGAATCATCAGATAAACAAATTTCTTTAGACTTAATTTGTCTGTACGAGTTGATTGAATGAGTAATGAGATCAGTATTGTGTGATTAATGAATTTTTAATATAATGTCAGAATCATGTCTAAATGATACAATCAATGAAGATCAGAGTTGATAGTGCTTGATCTTTAGAAATAGCTATAACTGAATATTAAGAATACAGAAGAAACTGAGTATCAGAGCTTCTATATATACTAATATTCAGAGACTGCGCTAGGCTTAAAGAGAACAAGATGACGCAGATAAAGATGTGATGTAAAATGATGATGAAAAAGAAATGTTTGATAACACAAAGAGATGTTGAGAAAACAAAGAGACTTGAATAGAAGCTCAAATAGAGACGCAGATAGAGATGTAGATAGAAACGCAGACTAGCTCTAATCAATTCGCAGAATAAGCGCTAGTGTACTTTGTGAATTGATTAAAGTTTCAATCTTGCCAGTCTTATGATCTTGATACACTCATAACACAATGATAACTTGACTTTAACATTCTCTAGATTTTGAGTCATTTTATTGACTGAAAAGATGTTTATGATATTTAGTTTGCATTGAGTATTGTAAACGATTTTTCTATTGATGTCTTCAATGAACATAGCAAAAATCTCAATCTGATTCTTCCTTTTTCATTTTACTAGTGCTTGAAAAGAGACAACATTTATGTTTTGAATCAAAAATGACTCTTTTTGAATGATTAAAACTGAGTGTTTGAGCATTCTAGAAATCTTGCTGTGAGTTGCTGATAAATCTGTCATCAAGTTAGAATTGAATTGAGTTGAGAGAAATCAACTTAACTCAAGTTTGAGTTCAAGTTGAGATTGAGTTGATCTTTCTCAACTTAAGCTCAATTCAAAATTGAGTTGAGTTGCTTGAATTCAATTTTTGTTACTAAATATAGTATACTATGTACTAAAAATAGTATACTTTTTCTCTTTTTTTTCAATTTTTTTTTTGCAATCAATTTTGCAATCAATTTGATAGAAAATTTGATAGAGAGATTAATGAGAAATATGATAGAAAATATAGTGGGAAATATGATGAAAATATGGTGAGAAATATGATAGAAAGTGTAGTAAAGAATATGGTAGAAAATATAATGAGAAACATAGTGAGAAATATGATGAGAATATGATAGAAAATATGATAGAAAACATGATAGAAAGTTTGATAGAAAGTTTGATAAAGAGTTTGATCACTTTGATAGAGAATTTGATAGAAAATTTGATAGAAAGTAGATCTGCAATCAAGTTCGAGTCAACTTATCAAGTTGACTGAGTTGAGTTGAAAGTCTGACTCAACTCGATTGAGTTGAGTTGATCTCTCTCAACTCAACTCAACACTGAAATTCAATCTGAGTTGAGTTAAGCAACTCAAACTTGACAACAGATCTAGCTGCTGAAGAGATCAAAGTTGATCGCGATCAACTTGAGTGCTTTATATTTGTTGAGATCAAAAAAATCGAAATAGAAATATTCAATTGATCAAAGAATATGATAGTATCATGTTTCATGTTCAATAATATTTCATTTTTGTTCATTCAAAATTTGCTTAATATAGCTTCATGATGCTCGATATCAGCTATCAGCATTGACATAGTCAATTTCTTAGAACTTTCAATCGTGAGATTGAGTAGAATCTTATAAGTAATAATCTTTCTAACTAACTTCTCATCATAGTCTCATATTAACTTCTTTTTTGCTAGCAATATAGATTGTATTTCAAGTTTCTGATATATCTTATTGACTAGCTTGTCATGTATCAGCATGTAGACAATGAAATCACTATCTATCAAAGAACGAAGGCTGAAAGAATTGCTTTGAGAGATAAGAAAAGCATTGATCAGAAATGACTTCTCAAAATAGTTTTCTTTCAATAGAACTTCAATTTGACTGCACAAAGATATAATTTTTATCTTTTCAATAACTTTGAAAGAGATAATTAGTTTTTTGAATCAAAATCTGACTCAGAGTTTGATGTAAATCAATCAAACTCATCATCTTCTAATGCATTGATTCTTGAAGTTTGATCAGAGCATTCTCTAGAAGTATAATCTGATTTGTAACAGATGAAACAAATTTCAGCTTGTAAATCAATGTCTTTAACGTTAATTAAAATCGCGTCATGCGATTTTGAATGATCAACGAGTGTAGTGACTTCGATTTTTCTGTAGAGATTCAATGAATCTTGTTTCTCAGCAAAGATGACTTGCTTTCTGACTTTGTTCAGAAATTTCTTTTCTTTAATGTCACTCATGATTCAATGCTCATTGTTCAAATGAATCAGATAGCTATGAATTTCGTTCAAAGATTCTGACTGAATCAATTGACTACTTCAAGCTGCATGAAAACAATAAACAATCTTGTCTCATAAATCAACGATCAATTGCTTTTCATGATACTTTAAATAGAAGAACAGATGTTGAAACATTAAATAAAAGTTGTTGAATTTGCTCTTTTCTTAAGAGAGATTAGCATATTTTCTTTGAAAGTTTGTCTCTTTGTTGAAATCAACATAAAGCTGAGTAAGTTCATTTAACAGATCATCAACTGTGATATAAAGATTCAATGAATCTTGTTGACATCAAGCTAAAGTAGCTTTAACTGCGTCTTCTTTGATTCTGAAGTGAACGTAGATCAGAATAACTTTATTGATATCAAAATAATCAATGTTGATTTCTAGCTTGTCACGAATCTTTTCTTGTTAATCACTTCAGATAAATTTCTTTTCATTAATAAACAGAAATGAATTTGAAAGCTTTTGAAATCGCTTGAAGAAATTGAACAGAATAAAAGAAGAAGAAGTGACTTCTTTAAATAATTGCAATTGATGTTGCAATTCAGTCACTTGATTTCAAAATGTCTGATTTAATTGATTCAAGCATTCTTTGACTTTATTCATTTTCTCGAAACGAGTCTTTTATATTTGTTTGCTTGATATCTTGTCAAATAACTCACAAGCTTTCATGTTTAAATTTCGTTGAGTTCGAAGACTGTTCAAATCTTCTAGAAAAACTTCTGAGTTTTGTTCAATTCAATGTTGTAGCTGCTTTACATTTTTTATATCTCATAAAGTAGAAGCTTCATGAAATTTATTGAAAGTCTGAGAATGAGACAAAGAGTATCAATGTTTTCATACAACATTGATTCTAAAATATTTTGATATACAAGATGATAGTTCAGAATAAATGACTGAATCTGTAATGTCAGAAGAAATAAAGCTTTGATTACTCTTGAAGAAATTGTTCACAGATGATTGAGTCATAGCAAAGAGTTGACAATCGAGCAAAGAATGATGCTTGATAGTATGTAGTGAGATTGTTTGTTAAAGTGTTTAGTTTTCAAAGAAGAGTGTTGCTGATTTGAGAAGATTTTTTGATGATTCTCAAGCAATCAACGAAGATTCTTTATCATTGATTCTATTAATCGATTTGAACTGATGCTACTGACTGAGCGATAAATTCTCTAGCAATCACATGATCATATGTTTTCATTGATTTTATTGATTTCTTGATGTTGTTCTGTCTTTCAATGTCATTGATCATCAAATACACAAATTTCTTTATATTCATCTCATTATTAGTTGAGTGAACTTGAATAAATAATGAAATCAGTATCATGTGATTAATGAATTCTTAAAGTAATGTTGAAATCATGTCTAAAAACTAATCAGAGTGCGTGCGTGACTAGAATGTTTAATCTATAAAGATAGTTATAATTAAGACTTTAAGAATACAGAAGAAAGAAGATATAAAAAGCAAGAAGAACATGCTCTATATAGTAGTTATTCAGATTGACGCTAGTCTTAAAGAGAACGTGTTGAAACACAAGAAAGATGTTGATTTGAAAAATGTTTGTGACATAAAGAAATGTGTTTATCATAAACATCTGTTAACTACTTGTAACACAAAGAAGTGTGTTTATCATAAAAGACAATAAAAGTGAATTAGAAGATGTTAGAAAAGAAAAAAGATGCTGAGTCATATCTGAATCAAATCTGAGTCAAATTCAGGTCAGATCTTAACTAGATCTTGACTAGATCTTAATTAGTTCTAATCATTATGCAAAGAACTTACTAGCGTTCACTGCGAATTAATTAAAGCTTCAGCCTTGTTCAATCTTGATACGCTTGTAACAAGATGAGCATCAATTAGAAATGACTTTTCAAAGTAATTTTCTTTTGATAGAATTTCATCTAGTTTGCACAAAGATATAATCTCTATCTTTTCAGTGACTTTTAAAAAGATGACTAGTTTTTTGAATTGAAATTTGAATTGAAATCAAAACGATCATATTTCTTGTTCACTGCATTAATTCTAGTAGATCAATTGAAGCATTCTTTAAAGCTATGATCTGATTTATGACATATGAAACAACTTTCGACTAGAATGTTTGCTTTTTTGATGCTAGTTAAAATTGCATCATGCAACTTTAGCTGATCAGACTTCGAATGATTGACTGATTGAGTAATAACAGTCGCTTTATGAAAGATAGTTTTAGAAAAATCATTAACGCGTTTGATCTTGTTCTTGATCTTTCAAATGACTCGCTAATCATTATTCAAATAAATTAAATAGAGACGAATTTCTTTTAGAAAATCAGATTGAACTAGTTGATTTACTCAAATGAATCAAAGATGAAGATGTATTTTATCTTTCAGATCAGTGATCAGTTACTTCTCATGATAGTTTAGATAGAAAAATAGACGTTGAAACTGAATATAGAATTTATTGAATTTCTTGAATCTCTGAATCAAGTTGTAGTATTTTCTATGAAAGTTAACTTTCTTATTCGAGTCATTAAACAACTGAGCTAGCTTTTTCAAAAGATCATCAACGATTTTATAAAGATTGATACAGTCATGTTTGCATCTAGCTTGAGTGATTTCAGCTGCGTCATTGAATAATCTAGAATGTATATAGCTCAATTTGACTCGTTCATTAGAAAAAAGATCGACGTTGATCTTTAGTTTATTCTGAATTTTTCTGTATCAATTCTTTCAAATAGAATTCTTTTTATCAGTAAATAGCGAAGAATCAGATATTTTTTGAGATCTAGAATGCTCAAAGTAGATGAAATCAGAAGAAGTGTTTTCTTTAGCTTGAAGTTTAGTTTTCAACTTTTTGATTTCGTTTTCTTGTTGTTTATTTAACTTGTAGAGTTGATCTGTTTCTTCATCAAGAGCTAGACTTCAAGTCTTTCAAATTTTGTAGAACATGAAGAGTATTATCGTTTTAGTGAATGATTCATCATCTTCATGAATGAATAATGCAGCACTTGATGATTTTGTTCGTGATTTCGATGAATCAGCATCAGAGATTTGAGAGAAATGATTTCAAAATTCTTTGAAACACTCTTTAATAAACGAATGACTAAACATGATGAGATTTGTTTGAAAGAAGAATTGAACGAATGATGATGCTTGATGATTGAAGAAGAAAGATGTATAAAGTGATGTTTAATTTTCAATAAAGAAGATGAGATTTGTTTGTTGATTTGATTGATTCTTTAGCAAACTGTTACGAGCGTGCTCAGTCTTCTTCTGAAATACATGTTCTTTGAGCGAGATTAAGATTCTATCGAGCTTAGCGCTTCGCTTTTCTCTATACATATAGTCTTCGCATCTCATAGATCTCGCTCTTTAGCTTTGAATTCTCGTTTACTCGTATATCATCTGATTTACATGTATTTCTATGACTTGCTCTAAACATGATCTTAACATTATTCAAAGCTTCGTACATATCACATGACAGTGATTCACTTTCTAGTTTAGTCAAGTTTTGCAGCTTTACAATCAAAAGCAAAGAATGATTCTGAATGATCTCTTTATTGAGTCAATCATCGAACAGAATAAGCTTTATCAAACGCGATAAACATGAACAGAACAAGCTCTATTGAACGCGATAAACATGAACAGCACAAGTTTTATCAAACATGATAGGCATGAACAGAACAAGCTCTATTGAATGCAGTAAACATGAACAGAACAAGCTCTGCAACGCGTTGCAGACATGAATCAGAAGATCACGATTGATCTCTTGATTAAGCAAGTCAATGAACAGAACAAGCTCTGTGACGCGTTGCAGACATGAATCAGAAGTGAGTCTGCTACAAGAGCAGATAATGATTGATCTCATCATCAAGTCTGTCACTCAATAGCTAGTCTGCTTGAATGACATGTTCGATAGTGAGTCTGCTTCAATGACAAATCACTCAATTTAGCAACAAATCATCTTTTACTTGTATCTTTTATAATTTATCTTTATTCACGACATTGACAACAACAGCAAAATGATATGTACTGAGAACAGAATGAAACGTATACTATATGTTTTAAGACAGAGAATGAAACATATATTATATGTCTGAAATCACGAAGATATGAGCTGAAACTCGTTCATCGCTGAATATTTGAAGCTGAATAGAAAGAAGACTGCTTGAATGACAAGAATAGTGAGTCTGCTTGAAAGATACAAATTGACAGTGAGTCTGCTTCAAAGACACGTTTTATATTGATCTCTTGATCAAGCTCGTCACTTAATAGTAAGTCTGCTTCAATGACACGAACGAAATGAGTGTTATTAAATGTGATAAGTCTGAATCAGAAGTGAATCTGCTACAATGACAAGTCAATAGTTGATCTCTTGATTGAGTTGATTAACGAACAGAACAAGCTCTACTACATGCATGTAGTAAACATGAATGAAACAAGCTCTATTGAATGCAGTAGACATGAACGAAACAACTTTGCTACATGCGTGTAGTAAACACGAATTGAAGACAACGATTGATCTCATTGACTGAGCTCGTCACTCGATAGTGAGTCTGCTTGAATGACATGAACGAAACAAGCTTTATTGAATGCAATAGACTTGAATCAGAAGTGAGTCTGCTTCAAAGACACTCGACAAGAAGAAATAGACTTGAAACGTTTGATGAAATGAGCTTGAAACGCTCAATGAAATGAACAAGATAGAAAGAAGCTGATTAAAGCAATGAGATCATTGCTTAACTAAGAGAGAAAAGTAATGTTACAAGCGTGCTCAGTCTTCTTCTGAGATACATGTTCTTTGAGCGAGACTAAGACTTTATTGAGCTTAGCGCTTCACTTCTCTCTGTACATATAGTCTTTGCATCTCATAAATCTCGCTCTTTAGCTTTGAAATCTCGTTTACTCGTATATTATCTAATTTACATGTATCTTTATGACTTGCTCTAGACATGATCTTAACACAAACAACGAAGATTCTTTATCATTGAATCTATTGATCGATTTAATTCTTGAGAAATTCATGAAGATTCTTTATCGTGATTCTCATAATTGAGTAAACTTTGCGTACTTAATGAGCGATAAGTAGTTTAGCAATTCAAACAGTCTTGTTATTGATTTTATTCAACTCTCTAGTGTTGTTCTATCTTTCAATTATCATCAATTATTAGATAAATGAATTTCTTTAGACTCATTTTGTCTAGACGAGTATGTTGAATGAGTAATGAGATCAGTATTATGTGATTAACGAATTCTTAATATAATGTCAGAATCATGTTTAAATGATACAATCAATAAAGATCAGAATTGATAGTGCTTGATCTTTAAAGATAGTTATAACTGAATATTAAGAATATAAAAGAAGATTGATACAAAAGCTTCTATTTATGTAATGTTCAAAGACTGCGCTAGACTTGAAAGAAATGTGTTTGTGACATGAGAAGAATATGATGTAAATGAACAAGATGTTGATGAAAGAAAAGAATGTTGAGAAAGAAAAAGAATGTTGAGTCATATCTGAGTCAAATCTGACTAGCTCGCTGATTAGCTCTAATCATTACGCAGAGAACTTGCTAGCGTTCACTGCAAATTGATTAAAGCTTCAGTCTTGTTCAATCTTGATATGCTTGTAACAAAGTATTGTCTCAGTATGATAATGAAGACATTCTACATTCAGTGATCTTTTATAGCAAGAACATGATTTCTGCAGAATGCAACTACAAGATCTACGACAAAGAGCTTTTAACTATTATTTAATGCTTGAAGCATTAACATCTTAAATTAAAATGTACTGATATTTTGATCAAGATTTTCATCAATCATCTGAATTTGAAGTACTTCATGATCATCAAGAAACTGATCAGACGACAGACTAAATGAGCTGAGAAGTTATTCAAATATAACTTCAAGATCATATATTAATCAGAAAAGCAGAATCTGAAAGCAGACGCGTTGATCAAAATGTCAGACGTCAAATCAGTTGAATCAAATGATGATTGAAAGCTATATCAGCATCAGATGCTATTGTCAGCAAGCACATTTGAACTGCAATCAATAGAAGATGATCAAGATCTGACTCAAATCTTGCTCATATTTGACTCAGATTCAAAACTGAAATCGAAAGCTAATGAAGATTCAATCGAAGAGATGATTTCTATTCAGAATCGAATTATAGTCGAAAATTGAACAAATCAATAATGTATTAATATTTGAACAGTCATAGAACAAAACAGAAAAACTTGTCAAGATATGAGTCTAGACAATTGCAAAGTACTGAACGAAGTACTTTGAAAGAATGATAAACTGTGAGTCTTTCAGTCAATGATCACTCAATTAATAAAAGAAGCACATAATCTTTTGATCAATGATCACTCTGATATGAATTGAACGTTAAACTTGTTAAGATGATTATATTGCTGATCAATGATGAGAATGACAATCAAACGCTACATTTGAAACTGTTACGTTTATCGTAAATCAAAAGCATTAAGAGATTGAATTAATGAACTATTGAAGTCATTGTTTATATTTGAACAATGATGACAAGACATATCATTGAATTTCAGTATTGATTTATTGAAAAGTGATGAAAGTAACGCGATTCTAACAGTGATAGATCGATTGTCTAAAGAATGTCATTATATACTCTGTTGATCAGATGATGAAAAAACTTTCGCTAAACAAACAGTTAAGCTGCTGCTGATATGAATCTTCAGAACTCATGAGTTATTAAGATCAATAATGTTCGATAGAGATTGTCAGAATCGTGTCTAGAATCTAATCACACTGCAGCGAGATAGTGCGTAGCTGAATAGAATGTTTGATCAATAGAGATAGCTATAACTAGAATATTAAGAATACAGAAGAAATCAAAGAGAGTTTCGAGCTGTATCTATAGTAGGGCAAAACAAAGAGAACAAAGCAGGTTTGCTCAAGTATCGAAAGCGCTAGAATAGAGTGTTGAGGCTAGAGATTCAACATGAGCCAAAATTTCTAGAGCTTGTTGACTAGAAAACTTTATTCAATCTTGATACACTCGTAACATTATCTTCTTCTCTTTAAAAGTCATGTTTCTATGACTTGTAGTGTAGTTCATAGCACTGACGTAGAGTCTTGATGCCTGCCTTTCTATCAACCTTTCTATTGATTCAAATCAACTCGTCAAATGTCTATTGTAACAGACTCACTATGTGAGATAGAGTGATCATTGAAGCAGGCTCACTAGTTGACTTGCTCATCGAAGAGATCAACTATCGACTTGTCATTAAAGCAGACTCACTAGTTGCACATGAACGTGAGATAGATCAATTCACTGATAGGTAGAACGATGAAAGTAGATATGTCATTGCATTGACGAAGAGTATCATTGAAGCAGACTCACTACAAGAGCGTCATTTGTAGCAGACTCACTAAATTGATCTGACGACACAGATTGTTTTGACTCGCCTGATTCACAAGC
>JAABUS010000910.1_pt1 | contig 70407 bp, 55 predicted proteins | sample 5560161 | NCBI WGS metagenome assembly JAABUS01 (sample SAMN10711885, study PRJNA513376) | rock metagenome | isolation source: Antarctica rocks | place: Antarctica: Victoria Land, Trio Nunatak nord | collected 2016-01-04
GTAGAGGGGGAGAGGTGGGGTTGGGGGGAGGATAAGATGGGAGATGGGAAGAGGGAGGGGGAGGGAGGGGGAAGTGGGAATGGAGAATCGGAGATGGGGAGAGGATAAAATGGGGATGGGCTGGGATGGGATGGGCTGGGATAAGATGGGATAAGATGGGATAAGATGGGATAAGATGGGATAAGATGGGATAAGATGGGATAAGATGGGATAAGATGGGATAAGATGGGATGGGATAAGGGGATATGGCTGCTTGTAGTAATTATAGAGAGAGATATTCGCTCTGTGTATCTGGTGAGGGATTTGGAACAGGGGTTTTTGAGTTGGATTTCTCTACGGGGGGGTGGAGAATTAGCTGGTGGGGAAGCTGGTGCGATGAGTGGGATGATATTTGAGGGGGAGCTGGGCTGGGGTTTCAGGCTGGGAGTTGGGGTTGGTTGGTGGAAGGGCTATTTGGGGAGAGGGCGGGTTGATGAGAGGCCTGGTTGATGAGAGGGCTGGCAGACGAGAGGATTTGATGAGAGGCCTATTTGATGAAAGGTTTGTTTGGCTGTGTCTCTGCTTGGCGACTTGATGCACTTGACCAGCTAGCTATATGTCTGTTCGACGGATCGACGACTTGACGACTCAACGACTTCTGGAGTCTCTTGACGTTATAACCGCATATACGACGAAACCTAATGGTAAAGCTCCTCTTGATAAATTGAAGAGAAGCGTCTGGTGTCTCTCTAACACACAAGGAATCTTTTAGCTACTCGAAATCATTAGTAGAGACGAAAAGGACGTGGGGAAAGAGAGCTCAACGCGAAGCTAGGATGACGATTGCTGAGCGTTGAAAAAGGTGGCCCGGGACGTATTAGCTGGGGCCGAGGGGATGGATTAGGGGCAAATGGACCAACAGAAGATAGTGCGTTGGGCTAAGAGAACACTGTTATTTTGGTTGGGGCTTGATAGAGCTTATAGGTTGCGCTGTGGATGTGGTGTGTAGGTTGGGGAAACGCTTGGTTTTGACGGCTATCCACTCTCTGAACTCTTTTAGGCTTTTCCATCGTTGAAAACCCACTGGTTCTGTGTGGATTGCTTGAGCAGCTGGCCATTCTCGACCCTTGTGCGCTACTATCCCATGCGCTGGCATGGTGTACCTTCTTCGTAGCTGATGAGGAAGGCTGGGTCAACACTGCCTGTGCTTCGCTTTCTCTACCACCATACTCTTGAGTGTTGTGGTGGAGTACTGCTTTCCCTCTTTTCCATAGATCTAGCACTGGTGGCCACTCAGTCCATCGTCATATCGTTTAAATGTACTTTTGATACTATTACTTCTCCTCCAGATACGAGTTTGATCCATCTTGTCAGTGAGGCCCTAATAGTGTTCCCAGCACTTTCACGATGGGGACTGTTTCATTGCACTTGCCCATCTCTGATTTCGAGTCCTTTCTGGGCATGGCAGCTTCCAGTGGCAGGAGCACATGACTGACTTACCTACTACAAACCTTCTGGATCCACATTGCTATGGCCGTCCAAGATTTCGGGCCTGAATCAGCTGGCCACAGCAGACTGCGCTGGTACACATAATGGACCCGGTAAAGGCGTGCAAGATTAATCCGAAGGTGAGAAAGATGTTGTGCATGGGGAATGCCATAGTGGTACACTAATACTCTTCTTCCATTCTGAAAAACCGCGCGTGTACGCGAGGGCAGTTCCTGGTGCGGGAAAGAAGAAGTCTTGGTAAAAAAGAAATGCTTTCGATAGTTGTAAGAGAAACCCTGAAAGACTCTGACCGAAGTCATGTTGGGGAAAAACCGACGACAAGAGTTCCGCTCAAGAAGCGATATATCTACGACCTACTGAGTGGAATATACATCTCCTCGTCAGAGTGGAGCTGAGAACAAGACCTTAGGTAGGGAGATTGCCGACCTGAATCTAACGAAATGCTGAATGGAATAGTACGGCCAGACTCGCTTTACCTTCCGCAAAGCCTTGTATAGCTGGTGGTGAGAATAAGTCATCGAATGAGACATTTCCCCACAAGTCTTGGTCTGCATGAGACATGCGGAATAGGGTGCATTAGGCTTTTCCGCTCCCGGACCGTAAAGTCGTCGATACATCAAGTCGTTAAACAGTCAATTTTTCGGACATAGAGCCGTTCATGGGATGCATAGCCGAGTCAGCAGGAGTGTGGTCTTCGGCGAATGAGATATGCTCTGTGTCACAAACGGCGCACATAGAACGCCATGCTCCATACCAGGTTCTTGGCCGGGAGCACTCTCCGCCTATCAGGGTCGAAGCTGTTGGGAACATTCCTAGGCGCACGCAATGCTGATACAACATTTACTTAGTACAATGTCACCAGCAACGGGTGGCGCCTGCTGTGCGACACAACACTGCCTGTCAAAGGTTTGGAATTGGACGGAGCGCCTTAACTTGTCAATGCCCAAATTGCACTTATGCGCTTTTGTTGTCTCGAAAAATGGGGTGGAGGATATTCAAATTGCAGAGAAGGCCTGAAATTAGTCCTGAGCTGAGAGCGTTGGTGGCTTGCAATTCGCACGCAATACATTGTGCCGTCGAACGTGTGATAATCATGTGAGATGCGTCTGGAATCCGGGTAACTGGCAGTGAGCACCAGACACACTGTACTCTAGTCCCCTGCAGCAGAGGCGCATCAAGCGCGATTCCGTGCTTAAGCAGGCAACCTGCACACCATTTCCAGCGAGCTTGCGCACCTAGAGCAGCAAACCTGGATCTGTAGGAAACGATCCTTACGATCGGAATCACATCTTGACGCAGGCTCGTGACGAATCCGATATCCGCATGCAGATGCTCCACACTGCACGAACCACAAGATACCCCGAGCGAAGGTCTGATATGGGGTTCTCCAATTGCGGGTGCTGTTGTCTGGGCCATAACCTTTTGCTCTTGGACCGAAGGCTGCAAGGTTGTATAAGATAAACCCCTTAGAAGAGACAGCAATGAGTGTTAACCCATCGCTGCGAGATTGATGAAGAGATACGGAACGGTCAAACATCCGCCTACCAAGTGACACGACATCTCAACACAATGCTGCACTGCGAGCGAATTGTGAGTCCAAATAGGCGCACCTGCAGTCAATCGTCGCAGGTGTAGCTGCAGCAGGTGGACAGACTCGCATTCATGACTGCAACTGAGACGTACATACCCCTCACGGGAGGTCCTGCTTCAATGCTGTCTTGGAGCAAGCATGTAGCCCCATATGATCACTAGTCCCTTCTGATACCAACGAGCAAGACTGCATGCGCGACCCGAGCATTGTTCAGCAATCTCTGTACTTCTGCCATGGCCTTCTCCAATCTTACGGGCATTGAGTACTGTAAATGTAGATCCACCTTGATAGTGGGCTGTTTTCCTGGTTCTGCTTTGCGGGTCCATTCAGAGCCTCCGAGGAGAAGCAACATATGCCAATTCTTCGGGGTCTGCGAGAGGTCTAAAATAGCAACAAACAAAGGCGTAGATGTGACGCTTACGAAGCGAAAATCCAGGCACGGTGCCAATGTTAGATAGGCCGAAGATGAACAGATCTATCGACCAATGAGAAACTTCCCGCAGACTTCAGAATCAATCGAAGCCAACGATACGATTTTGGGGAGAAGCGTGTATCTAGATTCGATCTCGGGACGTTGCTTCACGCACGTGCTCACTGTCCAGCATTAGCATTGGAAGGTTGGTAGGCCAATAATCACATCAAAAGCGCGTGCTTCTGGTAGAGGTAGGTGTTATTACCTGACACAAACCATAGTCGAGCCACAGTGGTTCTTCGTCATGAAGTGATAAGTCGATCTCGATGGGCGATCCTCCTTGATAGTGTAGCGAGCACTTGACCAACACCATGATAAGCTCAGATGTGATGATAGCAACCTTTGAGGGTCAGTTGGCATTGTGATTGGCTTTGGTTCATGGTGAATCCCCACATCTTGTTCTTCGTGTTCCTATACTTGACAGCGATGCTCCAGCGATGCTCGTCAAAACCCCTCCGTTGTTTTGTGATCTTCAGCTACCTTACGATAGCGTTCCTCGATCCATAGCCGGAATTACTAGTACAAGATCAACGTGGTTTGAGCACAATAAAAGTGATAAAGGGAAATGCCCTAGCTCACAGCGCCCCCCACGCTCGTTGCGTGAAGTCAAAGTGTGTGGCTTAACGCTCTTCAGCGCAAAGTACCATGGATAGTGCTACGTAATAAAGCTCGGGTGTCATGTCTGGCGCCTTTTTGACCGCCAGACGTACAGGGTCCACGCCAGTCCAGGCTCGTAATTGACTAGATGGAAGTTACTCTGGCTGTGCCTCAAGGTAGTATTCGTTGTTTTTGGCGTGGAGAAGGTATAGATGTATAGTGGTCCTCGGAGTGGAATGGCTTCGGGGAGTAGATGGGAGTCAACACACCGAGTACCGGAGTAGCAATAATATCACTCACTACGTCCAGCAGTATTCGCCACGAGGAGAATTACTCCGTCAAGTACATCCTGATGCTGGGGAACCTACGGAGTTACGAAGTACCGCCGCGACCGACCATCAATGCAGATCGATCACCAATTCACCAGATGAACCGTGCATCGCATGCGGAGGATTCACGATGATCTCCTGTTTATGCTTCCTTCAACACCAATGATTGCAGTCTAATGACAGCTTCCGGGCTTGACCCTCCATACAATTATACAACACAGCAGTAAGCTTTGAACGCCTACTTCCATGCTCGCTTCTGCTCGTGTTTGGCTAGTTGGTCAGTCACGAATTACACCTGCTCCGGGACGGGAAGCCATGTGCTTGACGGCGAAATACGGGGGTATGAGCAGGCCCTTCAGCGAAGGCGGGTGAGAGATACCGCAACTGGCGCACCGTCGTTGGATGGGCTGTCGCGTGGCAGGCTGGTCCCAGATCCTTGAACCCGGTTGCAGCAACATTGAGGACAAGTCTAGCCTTAAGCAAACAACGATGGGTGTTTGACGTCGAAGCGGCATCGCCTCTTGATAGGATAGTCAGCCATAGCGTTGGTTTTCTTGACGACCGCCCATGCTCAATGCGGTGCAAGCCCCAGGCTCTAACCTCAAAGGCAGAGCACGCTACTCCGTGCTGGGTACTTGACGAAACTGTCGGTCTCAGGCGCTTCTTAGCATTCGCCGGTCTGTGATGATGGTCGAAGGAATATCCAGGATTTATCTGTCATAATATTAGCGAGCAACAGCTGCGCGACCGACGTGCTACCGACGTGGGAATAAGGCTCATAGCTGTCAGATCTCGGCTCTGGCATGGGGTAGGGTGCGTTATAAGTCATAATATTAATGACAGATTCAAGAGGCCTTCTGGAACCCAGATCGCCATGATGGGAAGTGTCCTGTGGGCCGGTGTGGGATGAGCGAAGAGATCGGCCGTGGGTCGATATAACGTTGGATGGCAGGCCAATCATTACAAGCAAGCATGGAAGAGGGCGAAGTGAGAGATCCCTGACTTCGAACAGCGACCAGGGGTTTGACGCTCATGCTTGCGGTAATCGAATTGTTCTGCTAACCACTACTCGTGTGGTAATTCGGGCCTAACGCTTGCCATGCCTAAGAATTAGTGACTACTCCGCCATCCCATCTGGTTCCCTCCCCAGGCGACCCCTGTCACGCCTCGATGTCCGGCTCCTTGGACTTGGGAGTGACTGCTCGGATGGGCCTTCGTCCTCTCGGAAGATCCAGAAGCTTAATGGAGGAGCTACCGTCCACCCGGTCAGCAGACACTGCCAGACAAGGCTCGAGCTACCCCGTATCTTCTCCATGGACAGTGCGGTATTATTGACTGGAGGAATATATCGCGATATCCAACCGAGCTTTACGTCTTTCGCCTTCAGGAACGCGACGTCGGGGGTGCATTGGGTGCAGCACGACCGGAAAGCAGCAAGTAGGAGCCAGCTCTCGTTCGCTCTGCTGGACAAGGACGGGACCACTCCTTCAACTGCCCCCCTCTCTGCAACCCCTCATCAGCTGCGCATACCAATCTTACCGCTCTTTGACGTCGGCCGCGCCCACTGGGCATTGACTACCCTGTTGTCGCCGAAAGTGCACATTTCAGACCACCGACCGTCCTCGACTTTCCATTCCACAACATCAGAACTTCTTGTTGGTCTTGCGTGGTCCAACCTGTCGTGCTGTCGCTGACCAATCGCCAAGCTGCACTCGTCAGACGATACGAGTCTGCGAGGAGCCGCGCCCTGTACCACTTCGCTCCCCACTGTTCCGACCGCCGCATCGAGGTAGTGCCCAATGCGCTTGTGGACGCAAACCTGGAGCGTGTTGCCGCGATTCTAGAAGAGCTGTCCTTGAAGAAAGCAACGTCATATGGCTGCTGGCGGAGCAGATGGATCTTGTCACGACTGAGAGCCGAATAGATGGAGGGTCAAGGTCCAGAGGCAAAGCGACCGCGTTTGGATACATATAATGATGGCTCGTACCGGATGCAGCAGCAACCCCCTATCGCCCCGTCGCACAGCTACTCGTCGCACCCTCCCCCGCCACGCAACCATTATCCGCACGGGGCCCCCCCTCCACCACCCTCTCCGTACTACGAGTCTGGCGCTCATGATCACAACCGAGCTCTGCCCGATCCCACCGGCGGTTACACCCAACCTCAATCGGGTCACAACACCCCAGCACGAGAACAGCGGCACTATGCTTCAGAGCCCACTTACTCGCGACGTGGCAGTGCTTCGGCGATTACGCGTTCCCCCGATGGTTACCAGCAATATCCGAATGGACAACCATTGAACAGTGCTGCGACCACCGAAGGGCATCATCCTCCTACATATGCTACCGACGCCGCTGGGCATGCAGTGGGCTATCCGAACCATGACGGACCCATGAACGGAAATGCCCACCATGGTCTCCCAATGTCTGCATATCCAGACAATGCCCACTCCGTCGCGCAGGGACACCCCGAGTATAGTCAATCGCCGGTCAGCGCCACTCCCCATCCCTTTTCTGGAGGAGGTTATGGTCCTCAATCGAGCTATCAAATCATGCAAAGATCGAAAAAGGGCAATCGGGCCACTCAGGTAAATTGGATCTCCGCACACCACAGAGACCACGTTTAACGTTTTGATCTAGGCCTGCGACGTTTGTCGGCAACGGAAGGCGAAGTGTGACGAAGGCAGGCCCAAATGCAGCTTCTGTGTCGAGAACCAAATGAACTGCAATTACCAAAACGTGGCTCCTGCGAAGTAAAAATCCCATTTTCGGATCTCTGTATGATTGACTAAGTCGTGGCAGGGCTGATCGTGCCAATCAAGCAATCATGGACCTCTTAGCAGCTCAAGACGTCCATTTACAGGCCCAAGATCGACGGTTCGACCTCCATTTGCAAGCCCAAGACCGAAGGTTCGACCTCCAGGAAAGGAAGCTCGATAAGTTCGAATCCATGATATCTCCATTGCAGTTTTCTATTGAGCGGATTGAAAAAATTCTGTTAAGCTCTGGCACACCAACTTCCATGAATGCGATAGAAGGACCAGACAGAAGGTCAATAAACCGCCAGCACTTTAATCTAGAAAGTCCGAAGAGGAAAATCACCCCGGATCAAAAAATATCGTCCCACGCTCTTGCACAAACATCTAGGTACAAGGAGCCCAAAGTTGAGGCAAGCCCGAGCGGATCTCACGCCACGACCAGCACAGAATCGGCTTCCACTGAATCAGGTCTTGTTGTTGCTCCTATCGTTGTAATTGTTGATCATAAAACCGCGGCTCATAAACTTCTTGCCTGGCCATCGATCAAAAGGCTGCTCCGTCCGAGGAGTCTCAGCGGCTATGCTGCAAACGAGGACTATGTCATGTATTTAGAAGAAGACAGGGGGGTCTTGCGTGTTTACGGAGTTGGCGAAGGCCGAGACAGAGGAGACGGGGGCCAACCTGGCGCTGAAAGTCCTGCTCATCAAAGCTCTTATCAAAACACAGGCAGCCCAAGTAGTGGCCGTAGCGAGGAGGTTGCCGATGCTGGCAGTCCCTCCTCGCCACCCGAGGGCCTATGGGGCTATGGTTTTATCCCGCCGGTGACCACGCCAAACGGTCCACACTCCAGCGATCCGAATTTTGACTTCTCTCTGAACATCCATCCTCTGACGCTCAGACGCCTTCTCGATAGCTATCTGGACAACATCTATGTCTTGCATCCCTTTCTTGACAAACCCCGCTTGACGCGCATGATCGAAAGGTTTTCTTTGCGCTACAATACCAGGGAACAGAGACTGACGAAATCTCTTTTCTCTTCTCCAGCCTCCGGCATTGGCGTTGATGTGCTTCGAGGCACGTCCGCGGGAGGGAAAAGAAAACATTCGGACGGCTACACACAAAGTTTCGCTACAGAGCCTCGCTATGCTTCAGCGCCTCCTAAACGTGAGATACAGTTTGAGCGTTCCATCTCAACAGCGGTCGTCCTGCTCGTGATGGCTTTGGGTAGAATATGCGAGTGGAAAGATCGTCTGCCGGGGGTTCCACGACCGAAACGTGATTCGAGAGGGACAACGGCCTATGGGCCTCAGCACCAATCTCCTCACAGGAGCACGCAATCACCGCCAGCAAATTCAATGGCCATGTCTCCTCCGACACCCGCTCGCATGATGGCCGCTCCATCACCCGCCAGCATGTACCGCAATAGCCTGCCAAGTCCCAGGTCTAACGCAGAGGATCTTAGGAATATCGACATTATACCTGGTTTGGCTTATTATGCGCCCGCCACAGACATTCTAGGGAATCTCCATGGTAGCAACGATCTTGCGCACGTCCAAGCCTATCTTTTGGCCGGCTTGTATGTTGGTCAACTCGCTCGAACCTTTGAGAGTTTCAAGTGGATAGCTTCCGCTTGCGTTGCATGTCGTTTCCTTGTCCGAGAGTAAGCAAGATCGACCTATCCAAGTGAGCCACTCTAACAGGCACAGTCCCCTTCTTCGAAAGGAGAAAGATCCGAGGAAGAATATGATCAAGTTCGCTTTCTGGGCATGCTCACAGCTCGAAAGGTAAGCCCAACCCAATGATCACTGTTTCCGTCGCACCTTCCTTATCATGTCAGTGATATACTCGCCGAGCTAGATCTACCACGTAGCGGCATACAAGACATACGTGAGGTCGAGTATCCGAATGACTATGTAGAGCCAGGAGATTACCATCACTGGGATTCGGACAAATTAATCATGGGTTATTACTCGGGTCAGATCCACATCCGCAATGCACTCAACGACATTCAGAACGATCTCTATGGGTCAGAGAGTAAGTGTCATCCGACTCGATCATTTCAACTCGACTTATTTGTTTTCGTCTAGACCTCGATCGCGCAACAAAAGGATTCGCGCTTCGAAATGCTTTCATGGAGACCCTTCGTGGATGGAGGAAAGCGCTACCCCCAGAGCTAGAATGGGACGACTCACATGACCCATCAACCGACATCAACGCGGCTCGGCTGCGTGGAAAATTCTATGGGGCCAAATATATTATACATCGACCCTTCCTCAGATATGCTCTTGAAAATGATTATTTCGGTGATACGGATCCTCCAAATAACATTAGCCAGTCGCAAGGTCGAAGAGGCAGTGTTATGCCTCCGCCAGATACCGCTGCTCAAACTACAAGAAGCGAGATCCTGAAGTCATGCGAGACATGTATTGAAGCCGCGAGGCAGAGTACTATAGCGTTCGATGGTATACTCAGTCATCGACGTCTTATTGTCACCAACATATTCGGGACAGCTCATGCGTAAGTCCTTTGTTCCATCTGGCAGAGTACCAACTTTCACTGGCTGCTAATAAAAGGAACAGACAGTTCGGCAACATCTTGGTTTTAGCAGCCACATACAAGTCGAAATCCCGCACGCTGTCCTCGCTCGTCTCGGCAGAAGCCCTGTCGATGCTCTTCGATCGGACCATCAACTTTCTTCGTGGTCTGGTTCCCCTTTCTGAGACTCTGGAACGCGATGCGGAAATCCTGGAAGCTCTACGAGAGACTGTCTTTGATCCAGCAGCTGCAACCCGGTCATTCTCATCCATGGATAGTTGAACAAATTATTTCAGCACCTGCAACGAAATCAGGGTATTCGATACCCTTCGATTTCAACAACATCTACCTCCAACATCACCCTTCCATATGTATTGTATTTACAGGGTAGGCTTCCGTCATGTGCATATTACGCGGGTGGCATCGTCATGTCTGCTCTCGATGAGCGACCAAATACCCCTTCTGTCCTTTGATTCCTGTTTCCAGTATCAATCCTCATTTACCACCCAGATATCGCAATTATACGGCCTTACTATCAGCAGGTGTGAGCAGCACCGGCTAGTGTCACGCCGTACGCGCCATCACATCTTTCTCTGGATTTCCTACATCCTTGGAACACCAACAATTGATCTTTCCGGCGCACGGAGCGGCTATTGTGAGCGATTTTGTTCTCAGCATATATCCTAACGGGGTCGGCCTTTTGTCTTTCAAAACTTTCAGCGACTCTGGAGACGCCGTGTTTGGTCGAGCACGCGTCTCGCGCACGCGTTACTCCCGAACGGCTTCTTGGTGGCGGTTGCGTTTGCATCTTGGTCGGGGTGCGCCCTTGATTGGGTAGCCTTTGATAGTGGGTTTGGGACAGCGGGTGGAGGTTTGGGGAATATTGTGTGGGGGGTGGGGATGCAGCTATCTATCTATCTATATGGTATCTCATACTCAAGTGAGGATTGGATCTTCCACAGGATCTGTGTGGTTCGACAGCCACGAATACATCGCTCCCCACCAGCAATCAGGTATCGCGTCCCTCCAATGTCAGCTGGCGATGCCTCTGTACGTGTATCAACATCCCCATCGTAGACCTACAAACGAGCACAGACAGACGTCCTCGCCTCGCACTACACACAACACCCACCAACCCCCCATGCCCTACCCCCTCCTCCCCCCATACTCCCCCCGCAACGCACCATTCGCCTTAGCCAGCGCCTCCCTCTCCAGCACCTCCGGATGCTTATGCACACTCGGCATCAGCCCCATACCCACCGCCCTGCGAATCGCCCTGGCCATCTTGCGCTGGTTCACGTTCCGCAGGCCCGTCTCCCGCGAGTGCTTGATCCGCCCCATCTTCGTGCTGAACTCTTGGATCATGGAGAAGTTCTACACCGAGACCACACCCCAAGGAATCAGCATGCCATCACCATCCCAGTTTCCTTCTGTCTGCCCTGACACCCCCGCGAAAGTAAAGGAAAGACGCACTTTATATTCCCCCACCGGCTCCACCCCCAACACATCACACACATCCCCCCACTCCCTGCCCCTCCCCCCGCCAATCCCCTTCCCCATCCCCATCCCCTTCCCCCCCGCCCCAAATTTCCCTTTCCACTTCCCCATCTCCACACTACTCAGATCATGCGGCGCATACACATCGCCTACCTTCCACCTCCTCGGCGCCTGCCGCTCGAGTTCGTAGCTGGCTTGTCGTTGCGCGAAGTCGTCGAGGCCGGTGCGGAGCTTGTTGGCGGGGGAGTTGGGGGAGGGGGCGCTGGCGCGGCGCAGGGATTCGATGAGGTTGTAGGTGGCGGTTTGGGAGGGGGGCGGGGAGAAGTAGGAGAGGGGGCGGAGGGAGGCTGCGGGAGGTTAGTGTGGCGGGTGGAGATGGAGGGGGGTGGGGGGAGAGTACGGTGGGCGACGTCAGGGGTTGTGGGGGTGGTGGTGGATGCGTGGCGGGGGTGGGAGAGGGGGGGGATGGGGTGGAGGAGATAGAGTGTGGAGGGGAGGGAGGGGAGGTGCCGTAGTGATGGGGATGGAGGCTTCATGGTGGTTGGGAGTGATGGATGCTGGGGTGGAGGGAAAGGGAAGAGGATGTTGGGAGAGGTTGTGGGATGGCGCTATTCCGCTTTGGGTGGTTCTTGGATATTCCAGTTTACTCCGACCTAAGAAACGGCCATCTCAACGATTAACCCGACTGTTTTGCACTCATGCTTACAGTTGATCCTTTGAAGCTCTGGAGGCACGACTGCAGAGAAATTACCGCTCATCAGCGATTAGAAGCGTGAATGATAAAGGCTGGCGTTTCCATAGGTTCGTGCTGATACTACAAATTTCTTTGATCTCTGTGACTCAGTGGACACCAAGTGGAAGTGGCAGCGAGTACTATGATCTCCTTGACTTGTTCAGTATTGTCTCTGCAGATTGAAAAATCATGGCTTTCCAGAACACCGCTATACTTTTCCGCAATGGCACTGTCGTCACGCATCCATCGTCTGATAAGAGGGCCAATACGACATAGTCTCACAGTCCAATGTCGCCACGGCCTAAGTCCTTGAGCTTGATGCACCACCTCAATGAAACAGCGCCGTCATCGCCGACTCCACGTAACAGCCACACTTTCCGGATCTCGCATTTGCAACAAGAGTTGCACGCTACTATCTTTGACCACTTCTAGTACCCTCTTTCTGGCTCCGTCCAGTGTCTCGCCTTGTTTTGCGATCGGTTGAACTCGGTAATTACGAAAAAGCGTGGCCATGGTCGCGACGAATTCGACTTGCACGAACTTTTTACCAGGACAATTTCGAGCGCCCTCCGACCAGGCAATGAAAGCTCCCTTCTCCGGCACAAGGAGTTTCTCGTTTGGCAGTTGCATGGGTTCGGTTCGTTCTGCGGTTTGAGAAACGGATGCGGGGAGTATCCATCTCGACGGCCTCCATGTGAGAGAGTCAGTCCCCCAATAGCGAGGATGGGTATGTAGGGCCTGAAGGTTGGGGACAACGAGAGTGTCAGAGGGGATATTGATGGTCTCATTGTTGATCATCAGCGCGCATTGTTTCGAGCCGGTATACTTAGGTATCCCAGGCAGCGGGTTGTAAAGGCGAAGGGTTTCGAGCTAGAAACCAGATCAGTTATTCTTCTGTTAAAGAACTGACACGTGCATGCAATATATGACGAAGGGCCGCTTAGACACTTACCAGAACTGCAAGAGTGCGTTTTAGTTTTGGGAAATATGTTTCGTAGGGCCACGACTCGCACTTCTCATCCGGAATGTAGAAGTTCAACTCTTCCGAAATCCAATCTTGTACCTCTGGCTGAGCAACGAGAAGCAACATAGCATACGCCATTGAAATTGCTGTCGTGTCGTGACCAGCAAAGTTGAACACGAAGATGTTACCAAGTATTTCATCAACTGACAAGGCTCGTAATACCGGTGGCTTTCCACTTGACAAATCCACACTGGCTTTAGTGGTCTCCGGTAGCTCCTCGCCCGCTCTTACAAGATTGCTTACCAATGTTGCTGATCCCGGTTTGCCTTCCGCTATCAGTGTCTTTTCATCCGCAATTTGGTCAAGCATGTACAGCTTGAACTCTTTGATGGCCAAACCAATCTGCGTCCACTTTCGGGGCAAGAATGGCAGGTCAAAGGCCCCTGCTGGTAGAACCATGATCACGAGGACGTTCTTCAGAATGACTGCCAGAGAGTCTCTGTATGTCGATGGCTGCTCCCCTTCGCTGTCTTTCACGACGCTATGGAAAGGATAAGATTTTTGAAATCCAACATAAGCCAGTACGTGGAGAGCGAGCGTCCTCACGTCGTCAGAAGTACTGTTCAGACCGGTAGGGCTGCGTGACAGCCAAGTTTGGAGCATATCGCTTGCTTGGCGAATGGCTTCCGTCCATACCAGACTACTCTTCTGCTCGTTGAAGGGGGTCGCGGTCAACTTTCTTTGCCGTTGCCAGTTTGGACCTTCTGCCTGACAGGCTGCTTAGCACTTTCGACATATCCAAGATGACACCACTCCTACCGTGGAAATATTTGGACCGAACACATTGAGGGGCTCTATCCTGCAGTCAGGATTAAAATGTTCCACACCCCTGCGGCGGTCTTGTAGACTCACCGGTCATCCAGCATGGATGGACAAATTCATGGCTTCGACGAAGGATATCGTTGGCGGCCTCCGCTTGAGCGACATGTAGGAAGTTTCTGTTCGGTGTAACCAGTACCCAAACGTCTCCAAGTCGCTGATGCATTCGATACCTGTCGTGGAACTCCCATCCAAGACGGCAGTACTTAGTAAGGGAGAGGTACTCAAGAGGAATGTGCCTGAAAAGGGACGAGAAGCTGGTCTGCAGAGCGATCCACAATGGATTGTCGGGACTGATGAGTACACATATTGTAGGAACACCTAGCCGAGAAGCTCGTCCGTAGTTGATGAGCAGGCAATAGAGATTGAACAGAAAGTACACCGCTGGTGCGGACACCAACAGGAGATAAATCATATTGAAGACAAGCACGAATGAACATTAATCATATTCCCAATATCAATGCTGGGCATACAATGAGACCCTTCTTCACTTTCATCGCGAGCGAAATTATAATGAAGGAAAAGGAGATAAGCATGGCACATGATTTAATTGAGCAACGAGATTACAACGAAAGCTGAAGGCCAAATGCTTTAATCGCGGGTTGATCGTTCAGCTATAGCACACCATAGGCCAAAAAGTGCATTAATTCATTTTAGACTTTTGATCTTCGAGAACTTTAGTCTTTCCGTCCTTTGTAAATTCTTCAAACTACTAGTTTACTTAGTTATACTTATAATCTATGTTGTAATTAAAAGTACAAAAACGATCATTAAATTACGATTTCTTTAATTCTCTTAATAATTGATTTAAACATAGAATTATAAGAGTTGTAAAAAACTTCTTCGAACGCAATATCTTTATTAGATGCTTGATTAACGCAACAACATCTTACAATATAAATTATACAAAAACGATTTTTCTTTTTTTTATTAATTATTATCTTAAGTTATTAGTACAAAGATATTAAAGTCTTTTGATTAAAGTCTTCTTTAATACGTAATATTTATCAAACATTAAAGCAATTAATTCTTGTATTTGCTTCGTCTATTTTAAATTATATACTAGCATTCAAAAATTTGTTCGCATAACTATTAATTATTTGTTAGTCTACATTATTATATAGTTGTTAATTATTTGTTTGCAAAATCTCGCATTATTAGTTTTGAAATTTAGCTTAAAATAATTTGTAATTAAATAATTTTTTATAATAGTATATACTTGTAAATTATTATTACTATAGAATTAAAACAAATTTATTAAAGAAAGTTTTAAAATACACTTACAAAAAGTCTTAATTTTAGAGAGATTCAAATTGTATATCTTTTATGTTTCAATTAAAATCGTCTATATTAATTTAATTGTATTATTTAAATTACAATAAAAACACTTGATCTTTTAGCTTATATTATCTTAATAAAGTTCTTAAATTATTAGAACTTCTTAATCTCTCGCACTTCGATATCTACAATAACTATATAAGTAGACAATAAATTAAACGATAAATTAGATAGTAATGCAAGCGATAAACTAAACAATAATGCAAACAATAAATTAGATAATAATACAAACAATAGACTAGATAATAGTGCAAACAATAAATTAGACAATAGTATAAGCAATAAATTAAACAATAATGCAAGTAATAATATTAAAGACAATATACAAAACAAATTTATTCTAGTTTATATTGTTATAATAACTTGATTTAAAGAACTATAATTTAAGATTATTAATTGTACAAAAAAGAAGAGTTTCGTAATAATTACTAAGTATCTTAAGTTAATCGTAAAAACAAAAATCGACATTTAATAAAAAATATCTTTTGAAATTTAAAAAGACTATAACACTTTAAATTAAAACAATAATTTAATCTTTAAATAATTAAGATTAAGTCTTTATTTATAGAGCTAAAGCTTACAAAAAAAGTAAAACACTTTAAAATTAATAATTAAAATAGCTAAAAAAAAATTTAGTAAGTATTTGTTTTAAACAACTTAGAGTTGTTAATATCTTAATAATTAATTTGTTATTTTAATCTTTGCATTTGCTCTTTGTATTAAAATAAAAATACTAAGTTACTTGTTAACAATAATACAAAGAAAGTTAATAATTAATCTTAAAAGCAATTAAGTTATATAAAATATTATTAAATCTTAACAATTACAACTTCTAGTTAGAATAATTTATTTGCTTAAATAAATTATCTTAACTAGAAACTATATTTCTTATTTAAAAAAATTAAAATAAAAAGAACAAAAAAGATTTAAGATTCGATTCTAGTAGTATACAAATAAATTTTTTATTTTTTTATTTTAAATCTTGCAATTAAGATTTCTTAATTTGTACAAAAATATTAAACAATCAACTATTTTTCTTTTAACTTTGTTAATTAATATTAAGAGTACAAATTATTGTTGTAATTTTGCTTCTTCAGATGTCTTAAATAAAATAATAAAAAAATTATTATTTATTATAATTTGTAATTGTTGATATTTTTAATACAAAATTAAGATATTATAGACTAAAGAGAAACAAGCTCTTTTATATTGTGCAAGTATTTCTAATATTCTTATATTAATATTGTAGTATATATAATTACTTTTAGTTGTTTGTTCGAATATTTAATATCTTTAATAGATAGAGCAAAGTTTAAGTAGTTAAAAAAAGAGATTTAAAAAGCAAGTTGTAAAATTGTTCTCTATTTGTAGATATTAAGTAATTTTGTCTTCAATATTAATCTCTTTTTTGAACAATAAAATACGTGTAGTAGTATTCTTTTAACAATAAGTATTGTTATTAAGAACAATATTTAGTATTAAGTAAATATATATTAAGTAAATATTTAAATATTGTATTTATTATAATTGTTTTGCACTAATATAATTATTTTGTTAGTAAATTTTCTTTGCATTTGCATTTTCTCTTTATAATTATAATTATTATTATAAACTCTTTTGTAATTGTTGCTTTTAATACAATTTAAACTCTATAATATTTCTTAGTTGTTAAACAAATGCTAAAACAAAATAGTAAACAATAATAGACGCATTCTTATTATCAATTTTGCTCTCGTAGATTACTCAATAAGAGAAATTGCTTTAAAACGACAAATTAAATACAATAATAGCTACAATTGCGTCTCTTAATCTTCGAACATCGTTAAATTATTAATACGTTTAATACTATTAAGCTAGATACTTGTTACAATCTTCTCTTTAATGCGCAACATTTTGTATATTAATAAAAATTGCAAGCATTAATTTGTTAAGTAAGTTTATAAGTATTTAATTAACTTTAAGAACATAGTTGACGCTTCGAAGATTTATAACAAAACAACACAATTGTCTTGCGTTCGCTACTTAATAAAAAACTTACTTAATAAGTTTATTTTAATTTTCGATACTTATATAATTAGCAAGATAAAAATTGAAGCATGCGACAATTGCCTTTAAAGACAAAAATTGTTTAACTATTTACTTAATAAGTCTTTGTTTTGTTTTTTGTTATAAAGAAATACTAACAATGTAGATTTTATATTTGGAAATCTAGTTGTAAAAACATTACTTGCAATTGTTTCGAATTTAGTATTATCTATAAAAAAACAAGTTAATATATAGCATAAATATAATAAAGACGCAATTGTACTTATTAATTTGTTAGCATCGATTTAATTTTGTCGACGTTATATATTTTTAAAGATTGTTGTATTTAATTAGTTAATTAATAACAAATTAAATAGTAAATCTTGATCTTTATTTAATAAGTTGTCTTTTAAACAACATACAATAGAAGAGTCTTTATTTATCTTAAAAAATAAAAAGAGATTATTCGATTACGTTGACGCAATTAATAACTTTGATTTAAACTTTAATAACGCGCCAAATATTAACTCTAAAATAATTTCGAAAGAATTAAATTAATTTGCTTTGTTTTAACTTTATAATTGTAATCAAATCGTAGAAAAGCAACAATCTAATCTCTTTTTTTTCTTGTTTCGTATTGTAAATTACATAAATAAAAGATTTTAAATAGACAAAAAAAATAAAAAAATAAAGCAAATCTCTTAAGAATTGCAATTTTGTAAACAACAACATGCGATTAAAGAAGAACGTAATTTGCCTTCTTTAACTTTTTCGAAAAAAAAAAGAGAAAGTAGCAATCTTATTATATATATAGATAGTTAGCGTTGCTTTGCGCATTGTTTTTTAACATTAAATAGCAAAATATTAGATAGTTTAAACGTTTCGTGCTTTTTAAGTAATTATATATTATAAGAAGCAATTTTATTGCAAATCTTATTTTACACAAGTCTATAAAAAGATTTCTCGTATTACATTATATATTTTGAATAATGTTTATTAAAGAGTATATATAGTTCGCAAAAAACATAACAATAGCAATCTATTTATAAAAAAAAGAAACGTATATTAGAATTCTAATATATATATATTGCGATATATACAAAAAATAGCTTTTTAATTATATTATATCTTTATTTATTCTAAAGAATTATATTTCTTTTCGTCTCTTTCTTTATTTTTTATATGTTTGAATTTTTCAAATTTACATTTATAATTTGTTCGAAAGATAGTTATATTTATTAGCTTTGTATACTTCTTATAATTGCTATAAAAAACATAAAAACTATATTAAGTAAAGTAAATTAAAGAACAACAATTTTCTTCTTTGTTCTATACTAATTATCTCGAAATAACTTTTGTTTCTTTTGTTAAAATCGCAATTAAAATATTTGATCTTTAATTACACTTTAAGCATTCGATTTGTTCGAATTAATAAATATATTATTAAATTATTTATGCGTAGCAAATTAGTAAGTAGTTGATTTTTAATTGCAAAGAATTGTTGATACAAAGATAAAATCTTTTGAACAAACATTAATAGAATTAAACTAGTTGAATTATAAACATTTTTATCAATTTTCTTTCTTTTTATTTTAAATATTTGTATTATTCTCTTTATTATTATTGTTATTATTGTTATTACTATTATTATCGCTATTATCTTTATCTTTATTATCTTTTTCTTTTTTATTTTTCTCTTCAATATACATTTATCTTTAGTATTATTATGTCGTCATTTTCTTTCGCAATCAAATCGCCCTTTTCTTGCAACAAAATCGTCTCTCTTTCGCGTTTAAATTAACATATCGTTTTGCTCTTTAAACATTTTTAAATTTTATTTATTTTTAAACTCTTATATTTTTAAAATGCAAACAATCTATTTTAGTCTTAATTTTTTAAAAAAAGTAAAAAGTCTTATCTTTAAAAACTTATGTTTAAAAAATTTTTAATTACATGTTTGACGAAGTTGTCAAAAAAAACTCTTAACAAATCTAGATCTTCGCGCGAAATAGCGCAATATATAAACACATTTAGAGATCTTTAAAAGATAAAGATTCGATTACGATTTATAAAGCAAAGTAAAGTAAAGCGAAAGATTTTAAAAAGTAAATTAAAGCGCGCAATCAAGTAAAAGAGATTTAGAAGATATAATAAAACGCGCAATTAAATAAGAGAGACTCAAAAAAATATAACAAAAAGTGCAATTAAATAAGAGCAAAAAGTTAATACAAGTACTAATTAAATTAATAAGTTAATTTAGATAACAACGTAATAAACATTTTTTAGTTGTTCTCTTAATTGCAAACGTTGTTGTTGCAAAATTTTACAACATTAATATATTCTTAATTATTAAGCATTTTATTGTAATTAGCACTAATTTATTGATCTTAATTTGTTTTAACATTTACATAATCGAATTATTTAACAAATCTTATATAATAAAATCTACAATCTAATATAGTAGATTTTATTCTTAACGATATTAATGCTTACGTAATAACTCTTATTTAGCTTCGTTAACTACATTTTTCTCTTTTGAAGCTATTGTTACATTATAAACGAACAAAGTCTATAATCTAATATAATCGATTTTACACTTAATAATAATAAGTCGAACTTCAATTATTATATTTTTTTCTTTCGAAGCTATTGTTATATTATAAACGAACAAAGACTACAATCTAATATAGTCGATCTTATACTTAGCAATAATAAGTTGAAATTTAATTACTATATTTTTTTCTTTCGAAGCTATTATTACATTACAAACGATAATTGAAAGAATTAATTTAATTTGATCAATTATTAATTCTTTACAACAATTAATCTTCGTCAATTCGAAAATAAATTACTTTAATAATAGCAACAACTATAATAGCAATTTAGATAATAATTACGTTATAAAGAGCAATAGCGTCGCGAATTACTTAAATATAACAAATTATATCTCTAATACAAATTTATTATCGATCGATAATATTAAAAACAATAACAATTAGAGTCTTTATATTAACAATATCGATATTGAATTGTAATACGAAGATAAGTTTATTTTAAAAAATTCGTCTCAAAATCTAAATAATTCGAACGTCAACACTATTATTGCAACATAAAGACAATTTTCGTTAATAAAAAGCTATAAAAAGAACAATTATTGCGTCGTTTGTCGTTAATCTTTTAAAAGTTATCAATTTTTAATCGATCTATTATTTAGATTAAAAAGCATTAGAATTCTTATTATTTAATTTGTTAAATTCTAATAAATTTTAACAACTTAAACATAGAGAGAAGCTTATCTTTGTTAAAATTATTAATAAAGTATAAGTTTTAAAGTATGCGATAACTTTAAATCTTAAGATTCTAATTTTAATAAACAAGAACAAATAATACATATTGATAAAAACTTATTTAAACAATATACGTTGTTTGCTTTGTTACTCTTTGCGTAATAGAAACAAAAGTTAAGACAAACAAAAAATGTATACAATAAAGTAACAAATACAATTATAATTTAAATTATAATTGCTCTTCAAACTTTTACTATCTATAATATATGTTCTATACGTCGTAATTAAAAGAGCTCTATTAGACACAATATATAACTATATTGTATAACTATTTGTTATTAAGAAATCTTAATATTTGTTGCAATAATAGTTCGAACAAACAAGTTCGCAATGCTAAATGTTCTACAATTTGTTCAAATTACATCTTGGTATCTTTAACAAATATAAATCGAAAGTATATCTTTTTAATATAAATTATCGTAGATCTTGCAATATTAAAAAGTTCGAATATTGACAATTTTGAACATTAAATCTTTTAAAATACTTTGAAGATTATAACAATCTTTTTGAAATAACAAAAAAAAAAATATTGTAACAATAAAATCGAAATTAATTCGAAGCTATTGTTATAATACTTAAAATTAATTTTTCGATTAAAAAATATATAGTAGCAATTAAGATAATTATCTTCTTTGCAATTTAACTTGTTTAACAACGAAAAACGCGAGATTTAAATCGATCAAAAACTAAATTTATTTTTTGCATATTTACTTTTATAAAGAATAAATAAATCGAATTTTAATTTGTTCGAAATCGAATCTTATAATTGTAACTTTATAATATTTGCATATTATTATTAACAACAATTCTAATTTTAAAAAGCGATATTCTTTAGAAAGTATCAAAATTAATTAGAAAAATATTGTTAAAGCTTAAAGAAAACGTATGTTGTATAGCAATTAATAACAATTTAAAAACTAAATAGATTATATTGTAGTTTGTTCGAAACTAAGAAATATATATATTTATTGCGTGTCTCTTATTTATACGAAAGAATATCGTTGTTATTGTAACAATTAAACTTTCTTCGCATTTATTTTAGAGAATTTTGTCAAAAATATAATTTTAAAAGTTCTCTTTTACTTTTAAAGACTTTATTGAAGAATTAACTCTAAAAGATTTTTTCTATTGTTAAAATTAAAATCTTGTCTAAGTGCGCAATTGTAACAAAGTACAAGACAATAATTAATCTTTAGTTTTGCACTTATTGCTTTTGTTTTAAAATTAACATTATTATTAATTATTTTGTCTACAATAGACACAATTAAAGCAATAATAAATTTAGATATTGTTGTTCTTTATTTACTTTTAACTTTCGAATATTAAGACAAATATAAACGTGTTAAATATAAATAAAAGATAGTTTTCTTTAAAGACTTAATAAGATATCTAAAGCGTCAACACAATTATATATTAATTAGCAACAAATCTTTTTAAGCAATTGCAAAGTTTAAACAAACTAAAAAATTATTGTTGTTCTTTATTTATTGTTAACTTTTAAATATTTAAACAAATATAAACGTATTAAGTATAAATAGAAGATAGTTTTCTTTAAACGTTTAATAAGACATTTGTAACAACAACATAATTATATATCGATTAACAAACAATCTTTCTAAGCAATTTTAATATTTAAACAAATTAAGAAGTATTATCTTATAATAATATAAAACGTAATCTTAAAATTATAAATAAATATTAAAAAACGTTTTTAGTATTGTATAGTTTTTATTCTTCGACGCAATTAACTCGTGCAATTTAATATTAATTGTTAGACAACAATAATAAAGTTTTATTGTTTAATAGTGTTTCGTTTAAATATAATATGCAATATTCGAAAGTTTTAATATTTAAAGCTATAATAAAATGCTTTATATACAATAAATATAATAAAAATGTCAAAGATATAAATGCATTAATAAAATCTTAATATATAAAAAATTAACACAATTAAGTTAGATTATTTATTTATCGCAATTGCTAATTCAACAAACATATCTATTGTTAAAATTATTTTAATTACGACATTCGCATTTCGTTTACGTTTATATATTACAAAAGTAATTTTTTTGATTGTTTATTTTGTTAGTGTTCGATCAAAACTTTAAAATCAAATACATTTTGTTATTTAAACTTCGATAATTACTTTAACAAGCTAACACTTCTTTAGAAGTAAATCGATCGAATTCAACAACATTAATTTGATATTGTCGAACAATCTTCGCTTATTAGCTTTATTTGTCTTAAAATATAAATTACTTATAAAGTTTTATATTCTAAGAGACGCTTAATAAAACAATTTACAATAAAGTTAAAATTATGTTTTGTATATAATTTTAAAAAAAAATACTAAATTACAAACAATTTATTTTTAAATCGTTATTTCTTTTTTTTTATAAAGTACAAAAAAGACTTAAATTTTTAAAAAGCGTACACGCTAATTAGTTAACAAATAAAGATAGCTTTGCTTCTTCTTAAAATATAAGAAGCTATTAATTGATTTTTTTTTAAAAAACAAATTAAACGTTCTTCTTTACAATTTAAAGAAAGATTAACAAATACTTTAATTTGTTAATCTTTCTTTAAAAGACAAATCAAACGTTCTTTTTAACAATTTAAAAAAAGATCGACAAATATCTTAATAATATCTTTGTATTATAATTGATTTTTCGTAATCTCTTAACATTTATAAAGAAGTGCTTCGAAATCAATAGAATGCTTTATTATATAAAAAATATTAAGAAAAAGCTCTAGATTAATATTTGTGTTACTTAAAAAGTCTTAAGTTAAAATTTGTACTATTTAAATAATCTAAACAATTAAAGATATATAATTATTAATTTTTAGACAAAGACAATACAAACGTTTATCGCTTTAACAACTTAGCTTTTAATACTTTACAAAATATTTTTATATATACACGTAACGCTAAAGTGTTAGAGCGTTATTTAACAATTATAATTTTAATTAATATTAAGCTTACAATTGCGAACAACGACAATAATTAATATATTAAGCATTTAAGTTTTGATAATTATATTAATTAGCTACAATTATAAACGTTAAACTTTATTCTTTTTAAAAAACTTATAACAAATAAGCATCTTTTGCATTGTTATTTTGCGAAAAGAATATTTTAAACTATAGTAATCGTTCTTGTTTTACAAATGCATATCGAATCTTCGACTATACATTACTTTAAGAGACAAGAAATTCTTTAATCTATTTACAAACAAGATTTTAGAGTTGATCTTTTTAATAATCAAATTATCGACAATGTTAAATATCGCTTTGTCTCTTTTTTTTATTAACAAACTTTTAAGTATTGCAATTTTCGAATTAAATTCTAACAACGTTCGAGAAATTATTAAGATAGCAATTGCGTTGCTAGAGATTTAAAATGTTGTTAAGTATATTAATTTAAGCAAAGATAATATATCTAATTGTTGTTTCTTTAATATAGCATTCGTAGTTTACGTTAAACAATTAATATAAATTTAAAATTTAGATTTGTGTTGCAATAAATTCTTTAAAGTTTCTTCTCTAATACAACTAGCTAATGCGACTTAATATTAATTGCTAAATAGCAAAAATAAAGTTTTAATTATAAATAATAATTTGTTTAAACATAATATATAACAACAAAACATTAAAACTAATAATTTATATATTAATATAATTAAATGCTACAAATATAACAAAGCTATTAAAAATAAATGTTTCGACAAAATTTCAATATAATGCAATAAAGCATAAAAAATATTATAACTAGTTATCGTTTCTCTTTATTTGCTTTTACTCTTTTTTTTACAATATACTTTGCGCAAAACGTCGAAAAATAGATTTAAAGTTGTTGAAAAACAAAATTCTTAATAAGCGAGTTCGAAATATAATTGACAATATTTTTGTATAACTATAAAGAAGATACAATATAATAGTTGAATTTCGAACTTTAAAGAAACAATTTGCAAATTAAGATAACATAAAGAATATATAATCGAATTTAATTATTTTGAAGCTTAGAATATAAATCTTAATATACTTTTACAAATACATTATAAACAATATTGACATTCTTTACTTTTTTCGATTTAAAAGCTTCAAAATAAGTTAATTTAAACTTTAACAATTGCGACTAAAGCTAAAGTATAAAAGAAAAATTTCGTTCGAAAATGTTATCGTTATTAATAGACGTTTTTTCGTAATAATTTAGAATAAATTCGACAAAAACATTATTAAGCATTTTGACTACAAATATCTCTACACTTAAATGCGAACTTAAGAGCATTGCTATTCGAAATAAAAAATTAAGTTAATATTTATATAAGCTTTGTAACTTATATTTTCGATTGTTTTATAAAAATTGCTTAATCGTTACTTTAAAAGAGATTAATCTCGTTGAAATAAAACAACGTTCGATCGATAAATAACAAAAAAGACGCAATTACATTGTAAAGAAATCAAACAAGATTTAATTAATAAATAATTATTTAAAAATTAAGATATTCGACATTAAAATATATACTAGTATTAATATATATTTACAATACATAGTTTAAATTTATATAAATATTATTGTACAAATAGCAATTAGTATTCTTAAATAATATTTAAACTTAATTACAAAAATTAAGTATCTTCTCGAATATTTATGCGTCGATCGAGAAGATAAAATTGTTATAATAAGAAACGCACATTATAGATTATTCGCAAATGCTAAATAGAATTTAAAGTTGTTATTTAAGCATTGCTTTTACTATAATACAAGCATTAAAAATATACAAATCGAAAAATAATAAAAAAATCTTTAAAAATTTTGTTTATTTAAATAAAAAATTTAATTATGTCTTCTTAATTTTTGTACTTTCTTTATTTTTTTTCGCATTGTGCAAAGATGCAAGCAATATATTAAATTGATTCGCTAATATTTATTTGACAAATGCAACAATACTTTTAAAGATTAGCACAACAAAAGCAATACAACAAGAATTTAGTAATCGATTAAATTGTTATATTCGCAATCTATATATTATTTGTACGTTGTTAAATCTTCGCTTTTATTTATTAATAAAATATTTACAAAATACGCAAGCAATAATCGCGTAATCTTTATGTTAGTAATAAATTAATTATGCTATACAATAGCTTATTTAAAGAAGTGCAAAATTTTGCGCTTTTTGCAAATTAAACTCTCGTAAAAGAGATAAGAATTAAAGTAAAAAATAAGATAAATAATACAATACATTAATGTAGAGATATTCGAACTAATATAATTTAGACGTCGACAAATATTTTTTTCTTGCAACTCTACAATAATGTTATCGAAAACTTCTTATTATATATAACAAAACGTCTAATAAATTCGAAATCTTTAAGCTCTTCTTAAACAATAAAAAACGTTAACACTATATATACTATTATAAATTAAGAGAGACTATTCAATTGCACGAAGCTTAATAAATTTTTTTCGAACTTAATTTAAGCAAGAAGTCAAAAAAGATTCGTTATTAATAATTCGAATTTAAGTATAAAAACAATAACAATATAACTTAGAGCGTTAACATAGACAAAAATAACAACAAAAGCAGACTTAATAAAAGTAAATTTAACAATTAAGATTTGTATTATATTTATAAGCTAAAGTTTGCAAAGAAAGACAAAGAGAACAACAATTATCTTAAGATTAAAAAATAGTATTTGAATATCAAGATCTAAAGAACAATAAATTATAATTTAACGCTATATATATAGCGTCTTCTTTTATCTTATTGTTTAATTATTATATTGCAATTATAATATATTAAAAATAATATTGTGCGATAATTTTCGATTTTAATTACAATTTCGTCTATAACGATTTACGATTTTGCTTTTAATATAATTATAAAAATTCTTATTAGATGCAAGCTTCAATCGCACAATCTTAAGCAATAAATTATTAATTTTTGAATTGCTCTTTAAACTTTAATAGAGGCAATCGTTTTATACTAGTAGAATTAGAAAAGATTACGTTTCTTGATTTTCGAACAATATATTAATTTTGTCTTGTAGACTTAAATAGAGCTATAAACTCTTCTAAAAGATTCGAGTCTTTTAATTAAAAAAAAGTTAAAAACGTTTAACAAACAAGCAATCGCAAAACACAAACAAAAAAATAAAACAAAATTAATTTAACTTTGACTCTCTTTTTTACAATTATAAAGAAGCTTAATTAAAGTCTATTTTTAATTTGATTGCTAAAATCGTTTAACAAATTATAATAGCGCTACACATTAAATAATTTCAATATTATTCTATAAATTAGTATATAAAGAATTATATAAAGTTTAAGAAATACTATTGTAGATCGCAAACACTTTTAAACTTTTTGAAAAAATATTATAATTTAAATGCTAATTAAGAGTAAATTAATAATTAATTTTAGTCTTAAAGAATATACAAATTATTACAAAGACAAATTACAACAACTTCGTTAAAAATACGCTTAATAAAGACAAGTTCGCAAATTGAAACAAAGAAACGCAAAATTATTTTTAACATAAAGACGTTATCTTAGTTACGATCTTTAGCAAAGCACAAAATCTAACAAATATTTCTTTTTTTCAAAAAATTAATACAACAATTATGTATCTTTTTAGTTTTTTTACTTTAATTGTTGAATTAAAGTTGCAAAATCGTCTTGTATATATAATTTTTAAACAAAAAAATACTTAGAAGAAACAAAATATATCGAAAAAAAATAACAAGTCTAAAAAGAAAAAAGAAAAAATTAGAGCTTCTTCTACGTTTGTTAAATTAAATTATATTAAAAAGTCGACGCAAAAAACTTTAAAGAAGAATTTCTATAATAATAATATAATCAACTTGTTTGCAATAGACAAAGAACATACTTTTTATAACAATTTCGCTAATGTTTTGTAGCTTAAATTCTTTAATTTTATTAAAATCGAATTTTAATCTTCTATTAAGTTTAAGTCTCTATTTTCTATTAAAAAAAATCTTTGTCTCTTTAACTTTTATTAATATTTAATAAAAAAAAAACTATTTGTAAAGTAAGAGCTTATAACAAAGAAAAAATTAAATTAATATCTTCTTTTAATAAATACTTATAAAAAATGTGTCGAAAGACACTAATTCTTAAGCAAGAAAATAAAAATTTAAATAACAATTTAGGCAAGAATTTAAAAAAAAATTAAAATTAGAATTCTAATATTGTAATATATAATTTTTAAGAAAAGTTTTTTAGCTTAAAAGAAATAATAAGACAATCGCAAATTAAATATTAAACAACTATTAATTTTTAGATTAAAAAATCGTTTTGTATTGCAACAATTCGCAACTCTTAAATTAATAAGTTGTCTTGTATTGCAACAACTCGTAATTACAAAATCGATAAAACAACAAATACTTCAATAAAAAGAAATTATTACATTAAGTAATTAAAGAGCTTTAATAAAAAAAGTTATAAACATAACAATTTTAATATGTTTTTTATTTCTTTCGAACAATCTAGTTCGCGAGTTTCTTAAAATAAAAAATAAAAATTTAAAAAAAAAAACAAAAAATAAACAATAAAGATCGATAAAAATTAAAATCAAATACTTAACATATTAATTGCAAATAAAATTTAATATTTCTTGATTTTTATAGCATACTTGTAGTGTAAAATGCAACATTTTTTTTCTAGATTGTTATAGTTTCTTGCAATTCTTAATTTATATATGTTTTTACATTTTTTTTGTAATACAATAATTATATTATATTAATTGCATTTTACTTGTACAAAAATTAACATTTATCGATTAAAAGTTTGTTGTCTTAAATTAATTACAAAGACTTTAATTAACGTTGTTGTTAAACTTTTTTCAAAAAACAAAATTATTAATTATCAAAAATAAAAGATATCTTAAGATAGGCTTCTTTATAACTTAATCGTTTTAATATTAATTTAACGCTCAATATTAAAATGCTACAACTTAAGACTTTTTCTAGCTATTTGTACGAACATAGTTGTAATACTTTTGTATTTGTTGCTTTGTTGAAATAAAAGCTAATAATTATAGTTTATTAAAGTTAATTTATGTTGCAAAGATAATTGCTTAACTCTAGTTTAAACTCTTCAAATAAAAAATTTATATATTAATCAACATTAAAGATTAATAACTTCTTAAAAATAAATAAATAAAATAAAATTTTTATCGATATATCTCAATAGTTACTTAGAGATTACACTTTTTTTGACATATTAAAAAAAAAGTTAAAAGTATTATAAAATTAATTAAAAGCTACTATTTCGATTGTTGTATTTATACAATTATTATCTTTATTTAATTTGCATATTACAAAGTTACAACAAAACAAAATAGATATATATAATTTGTAGCTATTAATATAGATAGATTAGTTATTAATAATATTTAACACATTATAAGTGCGATGTTTTGTTTAAACAAAATGCTTGATTTCGAAGCAAAACTTTTTCTTCTTACTTTTTAAGCAATTAAGTAGACATATTTTGTACGCATTTCGCTCAATTATAAAGCTAAATTTGTTTCTTCTTGTTTTTATTACAACAAAACAAATCTTCTCTTAAACACATTGTTCGATTATAAGATTAAATTGTCTCTTTTTGCTTATTGCAACAAAATAGATTTCTTTTAAACACATCAATTAGATATAAGACTAGATTGTCTCTCTTTGTTTATTGCAACAAAATAGATTTCTTTTCGAACACATTAACTAGATATAGAGTTGAGTTGTCTCTCTTCGTTTATCGCAACAAAATAGATTTCCTTTTAAACACATCAATTAAATATAAAGTTAAATTGTCTCTTTTTGCTTATCGCAACAAAATAGATTCTCTCTTAAACATATTAACTAAATATAGAATTAAATTGTTTCTTTTCGCTCTTATTGCAACAAGATATCTTTTTTTAAAAATACAATTTTGTTGTTGTTGTTAATAATTTTAATATTAAGATGTTTCGAATTAAATTACTTATTTGTGTTGTGTTGTTATCAACGTTCGAAAAAGATTATTTGTAGTTTAACATATTGCTTAATATCTAATAAGCTTTTACTAAAGACAAAGAATTTGTTCGCTAATAAAAAGAAATGCGACTTAAATTGTTCGCACGTATTGTTGCTTATGTTTGAAAAAAATTGTTCGAAATTTAATATATTAATCTAAGTAATATAACAAGCAAAAATAATAAATAATTAAAACAAATTAATTAGTAATCTTCTTTATTTAATAAAATAATCTATATTTGTCTTTACGTTCAACAACTTTCTTATTAATTAAATTATTATTTCTAGCTTTTTATCTTTTTTATGTAATTGTTTTTCAACTTTGTTAACTCTTAATTGTAAGTTAATTAAGTTAAATTTTACGTTAATATATAATAAGTATTTTTGCTCAAATTTATTAAGCTTTTTTAGCGTTTGTTTCAATTTATATTGTAATAATTCGATTCGCTTAAGTATTTCTTGTTTTATTTTCTTTATTTTTTTGCTTTGTGCTCTTGTTTCAAATCGATTTAATTCGATTTTATGCGTTCGAATTATTAACTTTGCTACTTGTAGAGATCTTAAAACTAAATAAAAGCATTCTTTAAGTTTTGTATTTTGACAACAAAATTCGATGCAACAATTTCGAACTTTAAGATTTTAATCTTTGCATTTAGCAACTTTACTATTAGTTGTATTATCTTTTTTTCGTTTAATTTTAATTTTCTTAAATAAGCATTTTTATCTCTTGCGCTCTTCGATGTCGCTATTAGTTAATTTTTTGTTTTTTATCTTTAATTTTCTTTGCATTTGTAATAAAAAAACTAGTTATAACTTTCTTATTACAAAAAATAAAATAAAAAAAGTAAAAAATTTAGTTAAGATAATTTATTTTTGTTCAACTTTAATAAGTAATAATTTGTTGTTTATTTAATTGTAAATTACTTAAGTATTAAAACTCTTAAATCGCGTTTAATTTTAACAATTTTTGCAACAATATATTGTTGTTAACTAGATTTTAATTCTATATAATAATTAAGATTATTGTGCTAATAATAACAATTTTGTATTATATATATAAAAGAGAGAAAGAAAGTAGACATTTAAGTATGTAAACAATTAAAGTATCGAAATTTAATCAAAAGATATTATTTGTAATTCCTAATTTACTCTTTTGATAAACTATTGTATTAAGCTTTTTGTTTATAATAAATATAACAAATACTCTTTACATAATAGAGTCTCTTTGTATATAGCATTAACAAGTTTATAAATAAATTTAAAGCAACTCTATTATTTACAATAGTTATATAAATTATTTGTTATAAAAGACTATTTATTAAGTAAACAAGTATTTATGTTTAATATAAATTGTTAAAAATTCTCTTAATATGCGATTGCAATTTTTAAAGACTTTACGTATTTCTTTAATTCTTAATTAGCAATAAAAAACTACAAATCTCTTTTAATAATAGCATGCTTTTGTACAATTTATATTTTAATTATTAAAACAATTATAGCTACTTTAAGACTTAAAAAGTAATATTTATTAAAAGATTTAAACTTTTGATTTTTAATTGTTTTTATTATTAAAATTAAGAAAACGCAATCAAAGACAAATTCTTTAAGATTCAACAAAAAATCTATTTTAATTGCTAGAATTATATCTTTTATTATATAATATAGAGATACAAAATTTAATTTTGTAATGCATAGTTGCTACATATTGAAGCTTGTCTTTATAAATATAAATATAGCAATTAAATCTAAACAACTAAGTTTGTTTAATTATATATTCTACATTATATATTTGTTTTGCTCGTATTACTATTGTAGCTAAATAATCAAATAATATTAAACTATAAACTTAATAATGTTTGTTATTAGTATTAACAATCTAATTGCAATATATATGCGATCTCTCTCTCTTAAATCTTAGAATCTTAGTTATCTAATATATTATTAAATTGTATAGTATAGTTTATGTATATATATATCGCAATAAGTCTTTGTTGTTATAGTTATCTACTAATTGAAATCTTATTTTATTTTTTTATATTATTTTTTTGCTCTCTTTAGTAATGCTTTCTTTAGCTAACTTCTTTAAATAACTTTTTCAAATATTTTTTTTAACAATACTTTATGTAAATTTGACGTTGTTAAAGAGACACATTGTTGCTTTAATTGTATTTTTGACTTGCAAATTAATACTTAAAAATAATTTTAATATACAATATAAATAAAAAAATAAAAAAATACTAGATTGAAAAGAAATTGATTAATATTAAAATATATTTAAATTTTGCAACTTACAAAGCATTTAAATCTTAAGTTACTTAATAATATCTTTAAGTTATTGTAATATTTAACTTTAATTTTTTTTATATATAATAGTTTAGATTTGTATTTTGTTGTACTTTTTTATAAAATAGATTTAAGTTAATTCTAAATATTTGAGTTATTAACTTTGTTATTTTTGTTATTTTTTAAGCTTAATAATTCGAGTTTGCAATATAACTTAATATTGTGCTTTAATATTAAAAAATAACAATAAATATTACAAGCTAATAAATATATTTTTGTAGATTTTCTTTGCTTTTGCTTTTAGAAAGTAAAGAACATCAAACTAACATTTAAAGCTTTATTATTGTTCGAATTATTAAATATTTCGTAGAACACAAATTGTTTACAACGAGAATTTCGACATAACAATTTAGATATAACAATAAAGTATTGCTAAATTAAAGTTATTAATTAAAGAATTTTTTTAAGTTGCAACTTAAATAAAAAGAAAACAAATAAATAAAACATTATTGCGCTTATAATAATTCTAACATTAAATATAAAAAAACTAGTTAATTTACAAACATCTTTCGACTATCTTAAAGACAAATATACAAAAGTAAAAAATACAATTAAGATAGATTTCTTATTGCAACAAACAAAAAGTTTTTAATAAAATACTTGTAAGCTAAATAAAGAATAGTTATACGTACAAGAGATAAATAATTAAGATAACAAAATAAATATATAAATTAGCGCTAGTAAAGTTGTGTCAATATTAATTCGAAAAATCTTATATTAAATTCTTAGATTTTAAAATTTATAATTAATTTGCATTTAAATATTGCATTTGCAAATATAACTTAATATAATATAATAATTGTTATCTATTAATTTTAAGACTTTATTTAATTTATTATTGTGCATTAGAAGCAATAAATAGACAAGTTAAAAAACGCAAATAAAAATAATATAATAACAATTACTAAGCATAGAAGCAACTCTTATATTTTTTTAAAATATTAATTGAAGATACGCTTTTTATAGTTTAAACAATACTATATGTTACGAGTCGCGTACTTAGTTCTACTAATTATGACGCAAAGCTCTTCACAATATGTAGGGCACAACTTGTTAAGAAAGTATCATGTGACTAGATCAATAAATTAGTGAGATCAACGACATCGATTCATTGAGATCATTAATCTAAGGAATCAATGAATCATTAAAATCAAAAGCATTGATTCATCGATTTAATTGATTCATCATGTATATAACTTCTAAACGCAATATTCTTATGAATCGTATTTAATTTAAGATAAGTTCTTATTTATTGTTATCGTTACATCTAGTTGCAATTCTTGTTATCAAATAATTGCTTACATTGTTTAAAGACGTCTACAAATCTCTTTAACAATACAACTCTCTTTAATATTTCTAAGATTTCTTAGAAAGTAGTAGCGTAACACTTTGAATACTCTAAGAATGTTTGTATTAGATCAACGCGTTTCTATTTCAAACACTAGCTTATTAGCATTACGTCGATTATTAATTATGAGAGACGACAAAATTAGAATCAATAAACTCGATATCTATTATGAAAATTGTATTGACTTAAAGAACTAGCTTATGCAAATAAATATCTATTTTATCTTCTATCTTGTTTTAGTAAATTAGAAGACGATTTTCGCATTAATATTTCTTAAAGAAAGAATTCAACATTAGTTCAAGTTAAACTTACGAAAATATTTAAAAAATTATGATGAAAATTCTTATGCGATGTTCACAAACTTCAATAATTTTAAAAGAAAACTTCGAAGAATCTTTAAAACATTTAACGAAAAACAAATTGCAAAAAAAGTAATTTAGCATTTAATTTAACGAACTTTTGCAACAAATTACGCAACTAGATTTCAAAAATATATTATTTTAATCGAATAAAACGATGTCGCATTTATAACAATGTTTCGACAAGATTTTAAAAACAATCTAAAGAACGAAATTATGCGTGATGAAAAAATTCTTAACGATATATTTGATTTTATTGAAGTAGTTATCGATTTTGACAACAAGTTGTATAAAAAAGTTATAAAAAAAAGATACGATTAATCTTAAAAAAGAATAGAAATCTTCTTTGAACTAACGATCAAATATTAGTAGAGAGAATCTCGTTTTAATTAGAAGTATAGTAATTTCGATTATCGTGAGTCTACATTTATGAAATTGAATTTTACTTAACAACGTAAAGAGAAAAACTTTAAAGAAAAGCAAAATAACAAATTCTAAAAAACGTGCTATTTATGTGACAAATTGAGTCACTTCGCAAGAGATTGTCAATTACGAAATTTAATAAATCGCTAACAAATCAATGTTATGTTAAAAGAGATATCTAATAGCTAAGACGACATTAAAGAGCAAATTAACATAGAGACAAACATTCCCAAAACTAGATCGAACGACGACTACTATCTAGTAAAAAACCTAAATTAATTATAGAAAGTTCTAGATGAAACATCATTAAATAAGACATTCGCATTTACGCAAAAAGTTAATTAAATACTTAATGAGATTATGAGAGCGAAACGATCAAGAACGTTATATTCTTATTTAGCAATAAACTTAGACGACGAATATAATTAAAAGAACTTTCACAAATATCTAAATGACATCACGAAGCATCTTAAGACTTTAATTAGTTCATCGAAGAAACGACAAATAAATCAAATTGTAAATAAATGCGAGAAAGCGCTAGAAAGTGACGCCACTATAGAAAGAGAAATTCTTAATAAAATCGAACAACAATTAAGCAATGTAAGTTTATTCTAAAAGAAGATAAAGAAAGCAAAGAAACATGCGACACTTAATTGAACAAAATGTTATAACGACTCATGTTAAACTTATCTAAAAGACAAGAAAGAAGCTAATTGATTTTCTAGAAAGTTAAAGTCATTAATCTAACAAAAGAAGAAAGCTTAGCGCAAACAAACGTTCGAAGCAAAAGTCTTAGCATTAAAACAAGAAAAAGTTCAAATTTTTTAATAAAGAGCATACTAGAGAAATGCAATATGTTAATTCAATAGCAACAACTAAACTTAATAGCACACGTACGATGTTTTATCACATTAATTAAGATCAATAATCGTTAATTTATCGCAATGATCGATTTTAATGCGATAAATAATTTTATAACTAGAACTCTTGTTAAGAGGAAAAAATACTTTACTCAAAAGAAGTCTAACGCATACAATCTAATAATTATAGATAAAAACTTATTACTTGATAAGAATAAAAGAGTAAATAAAGAAACGAAATCACTACTAGTAGCTATTTAGCAACATCACGAGAAACTAATCTTTAATATAGTGAAAATAATTACTTATAATATCGTTTTAGAAATGCTTTGATTAAAGCAACACAATTTAAAAGTTAACTAAAATATACAAGTATTTAGATTCGCGCAATGTGATCACGTAATTTATATTTAATTTACGCATTAACAACGTTCGATAATAAATAAAAAACGAGTTAAAAATTGATCGCAAGCAACGAATTTGCATTTTTGAAAAAAAACGATTTAACAAAGTTCGATTCGACAAATATTAACAAAGATTAGTTGAATTATAAGATCAAAGTAAATGAAGAAAATTACGAATCTTCTAAAAGCTTTGAACTATTTAGTATAGCGAAGAAATCGCTAAAGTACGTATTACAAATATACAACAATTAGAAGCATCTATTTCAAGAAAAAAAAACGATAGAGACTCTCTTTAAACATTAATCGTGAAATTATGAAATTAGATTTAAATTAGACAAGCAATTTACGTTTGAACTTATATATGCATTATTCAAAAAAAAGCTCAAAGTACTTCGCGAATACTTAGCAAAAAACAAAAAGAAAAAATTTATTAAAAAATCCTAATCATAGATAGAATACTTGATTCTCTTTGTATTAAAAAAGAATAAAACTTTTTATCTATGTGTCGATTATTAAAAGCTAAATAATATTACGATTAAGAATCAATATTTACTACTTAATATTAGTGAGCTTTAAGATTAACTATTTGAAGCGAAGTACTTTATTAAATTAAATTTACAAAAAGCGTACAACTAAATTAGAATAAAAGCAAGAAAAAAGTAAAAGATAGCTTTTTGCACACGATATAAATTATATAAATACATAATAATATCGTTTGAATTTACGAACGTCTCGACAACGTATTAAGAAATGATTAATGATATATTACGACAATATTTGAATCAATTTGTTATCGTATACTTGAACAATATCATAATTTATTCGAAAATCTTAAAAGAGCATGTTAATTATGTTTTCAAAGTATTAGAATATCTAAATATAAAAAATTTACATTTTAAATTAAAGAAATGCGAATTTCATTAAAAGAAAATTAACTTTTTTAAATTTGTCGTTAAACGATATAAAGTACGCATGAATTTTAAGAAGCTACGAGCAATTAAAGAATAAAAATTATTAATAAATGTTAAGAAAGTATAATCTTTTTTAGATTTCATAAACTACAATAAGAAATTTATTAAAAACTACTTAGTAAACGCGATATTATTGACGAACTTTACGAAGAAAAATACGTTATAATTATAAGAATTTGTAGAAAAGAAATTATTTTAGAATCTTAAACTAGAATGCTTAAAAAAGTTAATACTAAAAATGTACAATTTGCGATTATTAAATAAGATTAAAATTAACGCATTAAATCTAGTTATTAATGCATGCTTTAATTAAAGATATAAAGATATATAACATTTAATAATATATCTTTCGAGAAAACTTTCGTTAGTCGAACAAAACTATAATGTCTACGATAAGAAACTACTCGCTATAGTAGTCTTCTTAGAATCATAAAGAATATATACGAAAAAATCGTCAAAACTTACGATTCTTACAAATTATAAAAATCTTGTGCACTTCATTATTATAAAGCAATTTAACAAAAAATAAGTACAATAATTAAAAAAACTTGAACAATACAAGTTTAAAATATAATATATTTTAAATAAAGATAATGATAAAGCAAACGCACTTAGCAAAAGAAATAATTATATAGAAACGAAGACATTGTTTAATTATAATATATTTAAAATTAACGAAAACAAATTATTATTAACAAACAAATACGAGCTAAATGTAACACTACAAATATTTCGAGATAATACGAAAGAGTTTCTAATAAAGAAAGAAAAACTCTAGATATTTATTAATAAAATCGACAAATATATAAAAGAGCATTATGACGAATCATTGCAAAGACACTTAGAAGTAACTAAAATTCTTTAGCTTTTACGCTAACATTGTTAGTTTTTATAAATGAGACAAGTTGTCGAAGCATACATTAAACGATGTCTTAATTATTAATAAAACAAACATGATACGTATGCGAACTATGGCGAAATTCAATATTAGGAATTATCTAAATCGTCATGAAATAAAATTACGATAAACTTTATTATTAAGTTGTCAAAGTCGACGAATCTAGCAACTAGAGACAAATATAATTCGATACTAGTAATAATTAATAAGTTTATCAAGTACTTATATATTATCGCATGCAAAGAGAAGTTCATCGCAAAACAACTAGAATACATTATATTAAATCGACTTATACAATATCACGATATATTTAAGGGACTAACTAGTGACAAAGATAAGCTCTTCACGTCTAACTATTGAAAGACGCTTCTTCCAATGTTAGATACAAGACTTTAAATGTCTATTGTCTATCACTTAATCACAAATAATTAAACAAAGAGAACGAATCAAAGTTTTAAATAGTATCTAAGACATTATATCAACAATATTTATAATAATTGAATATTACTTTTATCTATAACACAACTAGCATTTAATGCAAAGATTTCGAATATCACTAAAATAACTTAATTCTTCGTTAATTATAACAAGGAATTAAATCTCTTTAAGAAAGAACGTACGCATTTATTTGCGCAATTAGTTATTAAAAGAGTAGCGACATTAAAAAAGATACACGACAACATTTCGAAGATGCAAGAAAGATTAATCAAGTATTAAAACAAGAAACAAAAAACGACATCTTAACTAAAAGAAAGAAATAAAATATATCTTTTTACAAAAAATCTTAGAACAAGAAAGCTAAACAAGAAATTGAATTATATCAAAGTCGAATCGTTTCTTGTTAAGAAAGCTAAGAGATCAATTAATTACGAATTCGACTTATCTTAGAACGTCAAAATATTTTTAATATTTTATATCTTATTGTTGAAATTAGCAAATTCAATTACGTCTTTATAGAACATCTTTTATTTCTATTTACAAAAAGAGAAACAATTCGAGATTAAGAAAATTCTAAGACAAGAAAATTAAAAGTATCTTATTAAGTGAAAAGAATATTTTATTTTTAAAAACACGTGAAAACCTCTTAAGAATCTTCGACGATGTCAAAAATTGCTAAAGAAATTTCGAGAAAAGAAACGCTTTTTTAGAAACTAAAGAACAACTTTTGAAACAAATCTTTACTAGAAGAAGCAACGATCATTTTTTGATTCAAATGAGAATCAATTAAGTTCTTTAAAGCATTTAATTTATTTAAACTTTAAATTTCGCGACGAAGCATTTCATTATTACGTTTCTTTAAAGATTTCTTTTGTTTGCGTAGTCTCTTTATATGCGCATATTGCTCATGAAGCTCTTGATGAAGTTTATTCGCACAAACGATCGTTAGTCGCATTCTTTCTTCTAGATCATTCTCTTATTACTTCAAAAATTGTCATTTAACATTAAAAAAATTATGGTAATCGCATTTGATCAAGAATCTTACGCACTTAACATAACGACTAGATTTTTTCTCTATTTTACAAAGAAAGTTACGACGAACACAACGAGAACATTAAGACATAATAACGTTTGTTCGAAGCAATCTTCGATAAAGCTTGTAACGTTGTTGAGACTTTTTTGAATCACTAGACATAATAATAAAAGAAATAAATTATAATGTTTTTTAGAACGAAAACCTTGAAGAAGAAGATAATATTACGAATTGCGTACTTAGTTTTACTAATTACGACGCAAAGCTCTTCATAGTATGTAGAGCACAATTTATCAAGAAAGTATCATGTGACTAGATTAATAAATTAGTGAAATTAACGACATCGATTCATTAAGATCACTAATTTAGAAGATTAATGAATCATTAAGATTAGAAACATTAATTTATCGATTTAACTAATTTATCATGTATATAACTCTTGAACGCGATATTCTTATGAATCGTATTTAACTTAAGATAAGTTCTTACTTATTATTATCGTTACATCTAGTTGCAACTCTTGTTACTAAGTGATTGCTTACATTGTCTAAAGACGTTTACAAATTTCTTCAACAATACAATTCTCTCTAATATCTTTAAGATCTCTTAGAAAGTAGTAACGTAACACTATATTAACAATTAATATAAACAATAGTTTTTTGTACAAAACTATATTTTGAATCTTAAGTATCTATTAAGTAAAAATAAGAAAAAATTGAAATATTTACTTAAAATAATAAGAATAAAATTAAAAATATAACAAAAACTTAAAGTGTAAACAAATGCTAAAGTTTTTTTTTCTTTAACAAATTTATTTATAATATTATTATTGTGTATAATGCAATCTTTATAGTATCTTGTTGTTACTTGTTTTGCTATTATTTTTTTCGTACAATTCTATTTGTTTGTTATTAATAAATTAAAGAAATTTAAAAATCGTAAAATAATGCAAGAATTTCGAAATTTTCTAGAGATCTTTTTGTAGATTTGTATTAAACGATATTTGCAATAAGATTATTTTTTATAATATATAATTACTAGAAAAGCAATTCTTAGTACGTTAAAACGTCTATTTAACGTCGAAAAACAACGCAAAAAGCAACATTAACTATCTACTTGTTCTAATTCTTTATTAACAATTGTCTCTTTCTTTTTCTCTTTAGAGTTAAAGAGCATTTAATAAAGATACTAAAATTTTGTTTTCGAGACTCTAGCGCATATTTACGCATAAACACAAGATTTACGTTGTTTGCGATTAAATAGAATCTTCGTTTTATATAGTTACAATTAAAAGTAAATAAAGACAATACAACTTGTCGTCTCTCTTTAGTTTAATTAAAACTAGTAAATTGAGACAAAACAATTAAAATTGCGTTTTAGAATGCCATTTTATTTACAAAATTATTGTTTATCTCGTTAAAATCAAATTAAAAGTCGTCGACAACGTCAACGTTATCTACAATTTCGTTTTTATTCTTTGTAAAAAACAACAATCTTTTATTTGTATTAAGTTGTTCAAAAAACGACGAACTTAACAACGAATTGCTTCGCCCACTATTAGTTAATTAATCAAATACAATTATCGAGCTTAAAAATTGCTCAACGCAACAACAACAAAATAAAAAAAGATTATTAACAATATTAAGAGATTTATTTGTATAAACTTTACAATATATACGATTTTTCGATCTTTAATTTAACACTTAAAATAAAATAACAATCGCAAAATCTACTTCTATAATTGCGTTTTCGTACATAAAATTTAATTTAATAAATAAATATAATATTTAGACAAAAGAAACAATATAAAATACTTATTAAATAAATAATTAAACGCTTTATATTTAAAAAGACAATTTTCGCATACTTTTTTGTTACATTTGTTGATTACGTAAGTAATAAATACAAAATTAAGCTTATTATAAGAATCTCTTAGCAAATATTAAACGCAAAATAATTGCGTCGCTTAATTAAAGATCTTTTTAAATATTAATATTAAAGATAGTATAAACTATTTTCGAATTATTTGAACAACAAACGTTTGCGTCTCTTGCGAATAAATAATGTTAACATTACTTACACTTAAACAACTTTGAATAACTAAAACGATAAGACTTGTTCAATTGCAATAAAAATTACAATTTGTAAAGAAAAGACGAGAACAAAGCTTTCTTAAGTTAGATTATTAATAAACTTTATTAACAAGATTTAGAACTTATAAGAGCGTTATAAATATTAACAAAGTATTCGTCAATATTTGCTATTAGCTATTAATAGATATACGAAGTTATAAATAGATTACAAGAGTTAATTACTTATAACAATAATTACAATATTAAAAGACATAATAATATTTAAAAAGAAAAAAAGAGAGTACTAGCTATTAATATAAATATTTTAATAATAATCGCATTAATGCTAGTAAGATCGAGTAAATATTAAAATATCTTAAAATAATAATATTGTATTTGCTAAAATAAAATAATAATATTGCGTTTGCTATTGTTCTCTATTACTTCTTTGTCTTTAATGTCAAAATTTTTAAAAAACTATATTTAAAAGATTTTTAATTTGTAGCTATTAAGATTTACAAAAAGTTAATATTTTCGCAATAAACAAAAATCTTTCGTACAATTAATATTACAAAATTAAAGATAATCGAATTAATAAATTAAGTCTATACGAAAAAACTATATACTAAAAAGATTGATGCTCTCTTAATTTCTTTACGTAATATTAAATATCTAACTTAACTACTACTATTGTAATTCTTTAATTTCGAAAAAAGTTTATAGAGAAGCTTTTTGTTTTGTAAGCAATAGTTGCTCTTAATTGTTAATATCTTCGTAATAAATAAAAGCTTTTCGTACAATCAATATTACAAAATTATAAATAATTGATTCAATACATTAAGACAAGAAAAAAATATATATATTTAAAAAACTAATACTTTTTTAATCTACATATATACATTTGTTTGTCGTTGCTCTTTCTACTTAAGTTCGACATGTCTACAAGATCGTTAAAAAAGATTTGCAAATTTGTTGTATTACTATTAAGATCGACAACGTTGTACCAAATACGTATAATAAATTTATAGATGTTGAAATTGCGTTCGAAGAAATCTTTCACAACTCTTATAATTCTATATTTGAATCAATTATTAAGAGAATCAAAGAAATCGTAATCTAATAATCGTTTTCGTACTTTTAATTATAGCATAGATCATAAGTATAACTAAGTAAACTAATAGTTTGAAGAATTTACAAAGAACGAAAAGATTGAAGTTCTCGAAGATTAAAAGTCTAAAATGAATTAATGCACTTTTTGGCCTATGGTGTGCCATATCAGCTCGTTGGATCTAAGCAATTGAAGGTTACGATATGCAAGGTAACCCCGGCTGCAAGATGCACATCCGACCCTCGACAAATCTAGGGTCCTATCTTATCGCATACGCGCATCTTTACGCGCCAAGAGCCACCGTAGCTTTATCTGGCTTTCTCCACGATCTCTTACTTCACCATCAATTCATTGCATAAATCTTACACCGCTGCGGCGAATGGCAAGATTCACAGGCTAAGCCTTCCCTGAGGCTTTGCCCACCCATTTCATTCGCACACCCTTCTATCTTCAGCGCATCCCGACCTTCAGAATGCAACCCCTATCGCTCCTCCTCCTTCTCTCCCTCCCTCTCTTGATCCTTTGCGCCGACGACTACTACAAACTCCTAAACCTCGACAAACAGGCCTCGGACCGGGAAATCAAGAAAGCCTACCGCAAACTCAGCAAGCAGTATCATCCCGACAAAAACCCGTAATCCCCCCCTTTTCCTTTCCCTCAACATCCCCTCCTCCACCTTTTCTTTCCCTCTACCAACAGCTGAGCAAGGCTGACACCTCCCCAAGCGGCAACGACTCCGCCCACGAGAAATTCGTCTCTATCGCCGAAGCCTACGACGCCCTCTCCGAGCCCGAGACCCGCAAGATCTACGACCAATACGGCCACGAAGGCGTCAAGCAGCACAAGCAAGGCGGCGGCGCCCGCTCGCACGACCCCTTCGACCTCTTCTCGCGCTTCTTCGGCGGCTCCGGCCACTTCGGGCACCAATCCGGGCAGCGGCGGGGCCCAGACATGGAGGTCCGGATATCGGTCCCCTTGCGGGATTTCTATAACGGGGCGGAACACACGTTCGGGCTGCAGAAGCAGCATGTTTGTGATGAGTGCGAGGGGTCGGGGAGCGCGGATGGGGCGAGGGAGAAGTGCGGGGAGTGTGGGGGGCGGGGGGCGGTGGTTAGGAAGCATATGCTTGCGCCGGGCATCTTTCAGCAGGTGCAGATGCAGTGCGATAAGTGTGGGGGGCAGGGGAGTGTGATCAGACGGCCGTGCAAGGTGTGTGCTGGGAGCAGGGTCGGGAAGAGGGAGGAGGCGCATACGTTGGTTGTGGAGAAGGGGATGAAGAAGGGGGCGAGGGTGGTGTATGAGAACGAGGCGGACGAGAGCCCGGACTGGGAGGCGGGGGATCTGGTGGTTACGATTATGGAAAAGGAGGCGGAGCTGGATATGGGCATGTCGGATGAGGAGAGGGTGGATGGGACGTTCTTTCGCAGAAAGGGGCGGGATTTGTTCTGGAAGGAGGTGCTGAGTCTGAGGGAGGCATGGATGGGGGAGTGGAGTAGAAACTTGACGCACATGGATGGGCATGTTGTCCGATTGGGGAGGAAGAGGGGGGAGGTGGTGCAGCCGGGAATGGTGGAATCGGTGAAAGGGGAGGGGATGCCGCTTTGGCTAGGGGAGGATGATCATGTCGAGGTGGGGGAGTTTGGGAACCTGATCGTGGAGTATGTTGTTGTGCTACCGGACCAGATGGAGAAGGGTATGGGGAAGGAATTCCACGCTGTGTGGGAGAAGTGGAGACGGAAGAATGGGGTGGATCTTGAGAAGGATATGGGAAGGGTGAAGGCGAAGGTCAGGGATGAGCTATAGATTATTATGTAACAATAATAGAATAATGGAGATGGCATGTTCGTTCTTTGCGCTGGCAGGGTGCTTATCCTTGGGCCTGGCTAAAGAAAATCGGATGCTTTGATATTTGGAAAACGTATTAACGCAATGGCGATGGACTGATGGCCTGTGATGACCTATTGCGAAATCAGCAAAGCGTTCGAATGTACCGTTTAAGAGAGCAACAATAAGGGCTTTCATATGGGTTTCACAAGTTGGTATGAACCTATGGATAATCTGGCTAAAGACTTGGTGAATCAAGACGGCTTTCATGAAGCATAATCTGGGAAATATCCACGGAGATGCAAGATTTATGGCATTATAGTTCGCCGAATAATGAGATATATGTGAGAGTATACATGGTCAATGCCATTAAGGAGAAATGCTTCCAGTCAATGCAGAAGCGGTAAGACTCACTCACCGCTTTACTGCAAGCAAAGACAAGAGGAACGTGCGAAGAAAGTAGGGAAAAGGATTCCTGAGCTGTTGAGAGCTTTTGTATGTAATCGAAGTTGAAGCTGGTCGCGCTCTTTCGGTGCAGAATTCGCTTACTCCTACTGAGCAGATCATTGCTCGACTCGAGTCTGTGATTTTATGGCTCGCATAGATTGATTTGGGTGCCTCATTGGCTCGTAGCTTAAATTCGATATCGTGGCATTATGATAGACCCTCCACCCTCCATACCTTGACAGCAGCATCACCGCCGACACTGACGATCTTTTGGTCGTTGTCTATCCATGCAACACCGTTAACGCCGTCCTTGTGAGTGTTGGCAGCATTGACTCTCGAGCCCGGCTTAGCAACGCTCCATACGAAGATGTTAGTGTCCAGGCCGCCGCTGACGGCATGGGTGCCTGTCGAGTTCCATGATATCGATGTCACCCGGCCAGTGTGCGATGACCAGCGACTAATCGCTATACTCCAATCGTTGCAGCTGTACACCGATATCTTACCCGATGAGAAGCCAACTGCTAACGATTCGCCTTTTGGGGAGAAACCTAGCGTAGTGATCAAAGAGCTTGGGTCGGATATCTCTTCTTGCAGGTTCAGACCCGTCGAATAGATATGAAGCTTATTGTCATCGCCCCCAACTGCTACTAGCGTGTCGGAAGTTGCGATGGATGAGGGAGCAAAGCTAGTGTTGATCTCTTTTTGTTTCGCACCGTCTTTGTGGACTTCAAGACCTTTGTGGGTTGTTACGATTGTAGATCCGTTGAAGAAAGCTACACCTCTTGGTTGACCATCCGTCTTGCTAGACATACCAGTAAACGTGTTCGCCGAAGGGTCAATTGATCTTAGAGTATCGTCCCATCCGACGCTCGAAATACGACCTTCAGGTGACACAGCGAGCCCAGAAACGTAGCTCGTATGGGTTTCGCCTTCCACTGTCTCGCCTTTGCCGCTGGCAGTATCCCAGGAGCATATACGGCCGTCAGTGCTGCCCGTAAAGAATGTGTTTTTGTGGACTTGGCTGGTGACCATGCTCGTAATGTTCTTTTGATGCCCCTGTACTACTCTTTGTGGCTTTTGGCTTCCTTCACTTAGGTAGCTGAGGTCACCCGCAAGATTCAAGCTGATGATCAAGCCATCAGACCTGCCCGATGGCCAGACAATTCCCACTTGGTGATCAGGAATGCTGACCGACCCTTCTCCACCCATACGCCAGCTTTGCACCGCTTTGCCAGCTTCTACATCCCAAATCTTCACCGTCTGATCGGCACTCGAAGTGACAAAACGTCTCGAGTCTTTAGCCCAAGATACGCCGAAGATGCTGCCTTTGTGTTCATTCAAGCCGATCTCGCCCTTCTCTTCGCCACTCTTGCCGTCAAACAAGCATATTCTCTTGTCAGCGCCTACGCTTACGAGCGTGGACCCGTCTGGGCTAAAAGCAACTCCGTAGACAAAACGATTGTGCCTGCGAAGACTGGTATTGAATTTAAAAGGAGCACCGTGATAGAGTACCAGGCTGGTATCATCGCTGCCTGTAGCTGCTCGCAGCGGCCGCTGCTGCCTTATCGAGACAGTGTTGATCTGTGAGCTATGACCCGATATCTCTCCGACCGAGTTACCAGAGTCGGCAGTGATGCAATGTCCAAATCTTTCCTTGCCATCGCCGACGGCAATGATCCTGGCTGAGTCTCCATCCCATGCTAGATCATTGATCCTCCCACTGATGATATGATATTCACCTTTCGTCATGCCTTCCCCCACGCAGTCCCATACTCTGACACTTCCAGACACGTCTCCGCTCGCCACATAGTAGCCGGAAGGAGAAAAGCGGGCGACTGTTGTCGTATTGGTATGGGCGGAATATTGAGTTGCGATTGCAGGAGTATCGATGGATCGGAGGAAGATTGATTTGTTTGACTGCGTAGATATTTCAATTACTCACATTAACCAAACGGAGCTTACACTTCACTCACAGCATAGGCAAGGCGCTCGCCTTTAGAGTCCGCAGAAAGCGGAGTTGGTTGGCCTCTTGTGGTCGAGGGCGAGGCTGCCCAAATGCTTTCTGGCGAGCGTTAACTGCTGGAAGGTACTTCACGGGGACCTTACATTCCGAACCTGATTTGATGGACATCTTTACTAACCTTAAGCTTCCATTGTATATTCGAATACTCGGTATCGCGCTAAATGCCCGCGGTCAAGGCTTCAACCAAGCTGGGCAGACGGGGGATTGCGTGAAATGTCTTACTCACAATGATCAGGGAGAGAGCAATGACTTTAAGATTACAATGCCTGAAGCTACGCTGGACGACTGACCATCATCGTTGAGGTCTGGGGAATGGTATTTTGGAGGGGGCTCGAGGGGCACTAGGGAGTGCCAGCGGGATGACGATTTTCCGTCTCTCGACTCCGCTTCCAAGACAAAGCATCTTCCGTTGCCAATATACTTTAGTATCCTCGAGTTTGATTTCTTGTACATGTTCACTGCCAGGGTATTGGGACACATATTCGTAAGGTAAAGAACAAGGCTCATCTGTGGGTCCTGCTCTCATCTGGACATAAGGTCATCGATGTCTTGGGATCCGTCTTGCCGTCCCATTTTCGCGCGACATGCGTTCCAGTTTGACACGATCAGTCTTAAAGAACATCGTATACAATACCTTGCATCCGGAAGTCCCATCGTGGCATCAACCGGTGTCACAGTACTGCCTATGTCAGCGGCAGTCTAGGCATACTGTTCGACTGCCCACAATACCCAGACGTTCATTATTTGGCTTTACCCGGAGCAAGCCTGCGAAGACGTCCATGAACACAGCAGACTCCGCCTATGAGGTCTTAGCCCAGCTCGATAGTCAACTAAGTCAGGGCATCAGACCGGCGCCACCTGGCGACGTCGCCGAAGCGCTCATTGCATTCCTGGGAGAAAAGGAGAGACTTTCTGTACCAATTGAAGACTTTCAGGTCTTGCAAGCACAACGGGCGTTCGAGTATCTCCAGAGAGCACAAAGTGACGTAGACGGTTCAGGCTTATCGACTAAAGACATAAGGACTGCGTTGAGGGCTCTGACGGTGGAGCCAAAGGACGGCCAATTTGGGGCACATCTGCAGCTTGCAACACAGCTCTATGAAGACTTAAAGCATAAGACGCCGACAGTCACCAAGTCTGAAGGGTTGAACAATGTGGTCGCCCAGGAGACAGACTTTGCAAGAGGCGTGGCGGCTTACATCTCGATCTTGTCAAGAACAGGTCAGACCAGGGAGGCCCGCGATCTTGTAGAGAGCTACTGGGGCGAATGGCTCAAAGAAAGTGGCAATGGACCTTGGGCCACGGTTCTGAAGGGTTTCGTTAAGGAAGCGAATGCGGATGAGCTCTCGAACACCCTTACTTTCATGGCCGCATATGATGTTCCGTTTTCTCGTGACCTCCATCGTGCAATTGTTACTGCTTATGCTAAGACGGGTGATCTCGAGGCGGCAAAAAAGTGGTACGATCGCCCCATTGCGAATTCCGACACTCCGGGACCCGCTACAAATGCCGTCATCCTCGAACTCTGCATTCATAAGAATGAATATGAATGGGGTGAGAAGGTATTTCGATCCTGTCTAGATAAGAACGACCCCAGCCGGAAGATCTGGGCTCTCGTTCTGAAATGGTCGGCTGCGAAAGGAAAGGGTGTGGATGAGATTGAACGCATGATGAACGTGATGATTCAAAGAAACGAGGGGTTACCACAGAATATGAAAGTCTTCCCGGACGCTGGCATGATCAATGAGCTGGTTGAGCTTGCAAACTCGAGGAATGACCCTTATACAGCGGAGCGCTACGTTGCTCTTGGACAGAAATGGGGTATACAACCCGACGCTCGAACATACCTCCTTCAGCTTGACTACAGGCTCAATATCGGTGACTTGGACGGCGCGAGAGCTGCATATTCCAAGCTTCAATCCGAAGAAACTTCAGAAGACCAAGACCTTCCTTTTGTGAACAAGCTCGTGGTCGCCCTTTGCGAGAAAGACAGGCCTTATGATCAGATCATGTCTATCGTCGAAGAGCTCACTGCGCGAAAAGTCCGATTCGAACCGCCTACTGTCGCCGCACTCGCTCGTCTACACTTCCGTCGCGCCGAAATTGAGCAAGTGGACGGCCTGCTCTCGTCTCACACTCGCACTTACAGCCTCGAACAGCGCGCCTTTATTCGCGACTTCCTCGTCTCCTTCATCCTCGACCGCACATATCGTACCGCCCTCACTTGGGAAATTTACCGCATCCTCCGCAGCCACTTTCCCGAAACCCCCACCGAATTTCGTACAACCCTCATGACCGAATTCTACACCCGTAGACGCCCAGATATGGGCACTCATGTCTTTGGCCATATGCGACAATCACCTCAGCGCGGCCAACGCCCCACAGCTATGACGTACAAAGCCTGCTTCGAAGGCATCGCTCGCGCAGGTGGTGACGCTGAATCTTTGCAGCTTGTATACAACATGCTGAAACTCGACACCGAAATCGACCCCAGCACGCGGCTCAACAATGGGCTGATGCTCGCCTACACCGCAAGTGGGAGCCCTGAGCGGGCGCTGGAGTTTTGGGACGATATCGTACATTCGACAGAGGGGCCGACCTACAGTAGCATCCAGATTGCTCTTCAGGCATGCGAGTCCGCATCGTTTGGAGAGAGAACGGCGAGAGATATCTGGGCGAGATTGCGCCGGTTGGGGATTAAAGTTACGCGGGAAATCTACGCAGCGTATGTGGGTGCTTTGGCTGGGCAGGCCAAGTTCCAGGAGTGTGTGGATTTGGTGGACAAGATGCAGGAGCAGACTGGAGAAAAGCAGGATACGCTTCTGTAAGTTTTCCTCTCTGGATCATCTAGCATTCACTCGCGTACCATACTTTGCTGCGGACCATGAATTGACGCGCACTTGGGTTTCCGATGCGTAAGGTAACCATGGTGAAGTTCTCGAGCCAAGTCTACATATGGACGAATGACATTATGTCGCCTGAATCCAGGCTGGGGAGTCACATCCAGCGAATTCATCAAAAGAAGAAGTCCACCACCACTAACCCCCTTTCTCTCCACCAGAATCGGAACCTTCTACAACGCCGCCCCCGGCGCTCTCAACAAAGATCAGGTCGAATCTTGGGCGTCTAAAGCCTACCCTGACATATGGGCCGAGCTTCTCAAGATTGGCAAATCTGTCACTGTGCCTGCCGATCCCGAAGATCATGGAGAAGGAGAAGAAGCTGAAGAGAATGAGGAAGAGCGTGAGATGCAGCGCCTGGCAAGAGAGCAAATGATGGAGAGCAACGAGGGGCTCTTCAATATCGATCGCAGTGCGGAAGCTTAACGTTGATAGTTGACGAGTGGAAAAGATGTAGTGTATGAACGTCCTTGCAGTACGACTTCAACTACAAAACCTGGTCTACTATCCAAAAGGGCCTCGAAACCACATATGTGCAACCCTCGATACACCACCTACAACTTTGCCCTTTCTCCCTTTACCCCATCTATCGTCCGATGCAACTCCGCCCCCTTTTTCTCAAAATACTCCCTCACCTTCCCCCTCGCCACCTCCACCACCCCCGCATCCTCCACCGTCGCCGGCACCTGCACCTCCTTCTCAAACCGCCCATCTACCGCATGCTCCACCAACTCCCTCAACACCCTCCTCAGCGTCTTCCCGCTCCTCGTCTTCGGAATCATCCCCTTCCCCACCACCATCCCGCCCAACGCCGCAATCGCGCCAATCTCCCCCCTCACCCTCGCCTGCACCTCTCCCAACAGCTTCTCACTCGGCACCGCCTCCTCCGGATGCGGATCCGTTGCGAGCGTGACGAACGCAAACGGCAAATGCCCTTTCAGTGCGTCCGGCACGCCGACAACGCAACACTCCGCGACCGCCGGATGCGAAGCAATCGCCTGCTCGATGGTGCCGGTGCTGAAGCGGTGCGCGGCGACGTTGATGATATCGTCGCTGCGTGCCATGACGTGCACGTACCCATCCTGATCCACCATCCCCGCATCACCGGTGTCGAGCCAGCGCCCGGAGAAGCGCTTCAGGTAGCCGGCGTGGTAGCGCGCGGGGTCTTCGAAGAGCGTTGTGAATCCTGTGGGCGCGAGTGGGAGGGCGAGCACGATGTTGCCCATGGTGCCGTGGGGTGCTTCGGCGCCGGTGTCGGAGACGATGCGCACGTCGAAGCCGGGGAGGGGTTTGCCTGCTGAGCCGGGGCGGATGGGGAGGGTGGGTGTAGAGGCGGGAGAGGGGTTGCTGAAGGATTTTGCGGCGGGGGGGTGGAGAGCGATGCCAGTGATGGGGGAGCCGGATTCGGAGGACCACCAGTTGTCGATGACGGTGGCGCTGGGGGCGCAGTACCTCTCTAGAAGACCTTGGTACATACGGACGATACTGGGTTCGCTACGTTCCCCAGCCAGGAACAGCGCGCGGAGCTGCCTGAGCTCGCCTTTCTCGCCGCGGCTGCCTGAGCTCGCCTTTCTCGCCGCGGGAGCAGAAGAATTTGTTGTCCGGGTCGTCGCGTCTTATGGCGCGGAGGGCGGTCGGGGCGGTGAACAGCGAGTTCACGGCGTGTTCGGCGCAGATGCGCCAGAAGGTGCCGGCGTCGGGGGTGCCGATGGGTTTGCCTTCGAAGAGCACGGTCGCGGCGCCGGCGAGGAGGGGCGCGTAGAGGATGTAGGAGTGCCCGACTACCCAGCCGATGTCCGAGGCGCAGAACATGACGTCACCGGGGCCGTGAATGCCGAAGAGGTAGCGGATCGAGAGATTGAGTCCTACGGCGTGGCCGCCGGCTTCGCGGAGGACGCCTTTGGGGAGACCGGTGGTGCCTGTGTTGGGGTGGGTTAGCCTCTTTGCTTTAAAGTTGTATTGTATGACAGGAAGGAATCCCTGAATGTTAAAAGGCGGGGAAAGAACATAGTTCAATAAGGAAGTTCCTGTACGGTTCACTTCTCCCCAGCAGCATCATACATTGGTACAGCTACCCTGTACACTCGTTGAAAACAGGAACAACGGAATGACGATGGACTGAATAACCAGCAAAGATACATAGGCAAGGAGGCGAAACGTCAAAAGTTACCATGACCCAGGGGGCATGTAGAGCCCCCGGAAGCAGAGATGCAAGGACACAAGGAGAAGCGCGGACATTCGAGCGCCCCTTTGGAAGAGCACCACACCAGCGCGTAACAACGTGCAAAACAAAACATTCCGCGCGCACTCACCACTCGTGTAAATAATATACAGCCCATCACCACTCTTAACCGGCACCGCCTCCGCCCTAACCCCCCTCCTCCTCGCCCTCTCCACCAACTCCTGCCAATGCCTCTCCCCCTTCTCCCCATCCACCGGACTCCACTTCACCATCTCCCTCTGCCACACGATAATCTTCCCCGGCTTAAAGCCGCTCTTCTGCACCGCCCCCTCCACAAACGGCTTATACGCCACCGCGCCCTTCGCCCCCTCGACCCCACACGAAGCCGTCATCACCGCGCGCGGTCGCGAGGCTTCAATGCGCTGTGCGAGCGCCGCGGGCGCGAAGCCGCCGAAGACGACGGTGTGGATGGCGCCGAGGCGGGAGATGGCGAGGATGGCGAAGAGGGCGGCGGGGATCATGGGCACTGCGGATGCTTTAGCTCCTCTCCATCATGCTACCAGAGTGAGAGCGAGATGCACTATACACCAGCACGACATCCCCCTTCCGGACCCCCTCCTCGCGCAGCACCCCAGCCAGCACCTCGACTTCCTCGAGGAGTTGCGCGTAGGTGTACGTCTCTTTGCTCCCCGTGACGGGCGAGTCCCAGATGATGGCCGTGGCATCGCCGTTGCCGTTGAGGACGTGCCGGTCGATGCAGTTGTAGGAGGTGGAGATCTCGCCGTCCGGGAACCAGGTGGTGCTGGGGTGGGAGACGCCGTTGGGGAGGGTTTTGGTTGTGGTGCGGAGGGCGCGGGAGGGGGAGGTGTGCCAGTGGAGCTGGGAGGCTTGGTGGGACCAGAAGGCTTCGGGGTCGTGGAGGGAGAGGGATTGGATCTTGTCTTGGGGGTGGGGGGGCATGATGGTGGTGGCGGTTCGAAGGATGGTGAGTGGATGCTTTTTGAGTCTTGGAATGAGCCACCGGAGTTGAAGTATGGGATGGCAAGCTTCAAGTTGAAGTCGGTGATGCTTTGACTGGGTCGGTGGTCGATGGTTGGCTTTAGAGCTGCCGGACTAATGGCAGCTTCGTAGGATGGTTGCCGACTGGATCAGATCGTCGAGACAGGCTAGGAGTCTTCCCCGCGCCGTTCGCGGCCACTATTAATAAAGAGTCAACGCCATGGCTAGTTGGCGCTGGCATCTGGAACGTCGACCCTTGATCAAAAGACGTTCAAGCGTCACGACGCTTTCGGATTTGCTCGAAATCCTTATGAGGCGGGATGAGGATGCCGTGGTGGCCGGCCGACTCAACATGTCAATCGTGACACCTTTGAATTGCAGTACTCATCGTAGTGGAGAGAACAATCAATAGACAGGCCTTCAACAAGGTGTGCTAACTTCCAACATCTAACGGTTGAGGGGGTAAAGTACCCTCCTTGCAATGTGTACTTGCTAAATACCTCACCCGTCGATCCGGAACGGTGCCCGCGATTCTTTATACTTTGGGAAGAGCGTATAGACGGAATATCGATGGACTAAGTCACCAGTGAAGACCTATAATTGAAGAGGCAAATCGTTGAAACTTTCTTCCTACTCCAGCTGACTACTCAAATGCCAGGCCAGGAGAAATTGAATTCATATATCACACAACGAACCCTTAAAAAGTGCATTATGTCAACGCATAGGACATCTCTTTGCCCGATCATAGCAGACGAAAGCAAGAGATAAGGATTATATCCGCATGCATCCCAGCAAGTAAGTTATCGAAGCTTCCTTTCGCAGCCTCCCTTGTATCCTATGCATCGGCACCGTGCACTTTTCAGGGGTTGCTCGTATCACATATGAGTTCACAATCTTCTCCGAGCTCTGCTCTAAGATGTGAGAGAAATGCTTCAACGGTTTTTCTCTTCAGCTATGGGTCTTCACTGGTAATTGAGTCCATCGACTTTGCGTCTTTGCGTTATTTCATTGAGCCAACCAAGGATCGAGTGCACCACTTCGTGCCGGCGCGTGGGATAAACTTCATCGGCTCCAGTACTTTTGTTGTGGAAGGCTCGTACCGTCTAGCGCTTCTCTATCTTCAAAACCGAACTTCTCACCCGCGAGCGCCCGGGTCGCCTTTTGCTGGCGCATGTGACAATAACTTTGCACGCTATCAACGAACGGCAAAGAAATACTAGTTTAGTCATCAGCCTCTGCTTTCCAGACCTCGACTACCTCTTCCCCAGAAGTAATCTTGCTGAAGCTAGACATGTCGATTGCGGTGGCTCTATTTGGCGACCGATATCTTTCGAAAGGGGTGCTGCCCAATGTTTCGCCGACACTGTGGTAGTCGCCGTGTCAGTCCTTGATATATCTATATCTAATCTCCGGTTGATAACATATTCAACTATCAATCATACCTTCCAGTCCAATGTGCTTGCACTGAAACGAATCTCGAAGCGAACCTTTTCAAAACACAACAAAGATCGAAAAACCTGTTGTTAGCAGAGCAGCCAGACAATATGAAACAAAGAAAACCACGTGCAATTTACACCAACAAGCGATCCAGAGCGCGGTCCTAAGCAAAGGGCAACTCGATAGCTTGTTGCAGATATTCCTGGGCTTCTGAAATAGCAATCATGGGTAAATACCCCTTTCTCATACTCCCGACATCGAACGAAGCCCCAGCCTTTGCGTAAAGCTTTTGGAACATAGTTTCCGATTCGTGGGATAGTGTATGAGACCTTGCCAACCTTGAGCTAGCTATAGATCCTTCAACACTGACTGCCCTTAGGGTCATACGCGGCATTGTGCGCGGGAGTCTACTTCGCAATTGTCGCAGGTCGATGTTATCCTGACCGGGATTCGGGGATGAGGTTTGCTACCTCCTGTAGTATGTTGGTCTAGTACCTCGATTCTGTCCGGAGTACGTTGCGATGAATGCTTTAGTCTGATGTCCTAAAATAGCGCGGGCTATCAGTCCTTTGTCTTTCTTTGACGCTAGTTTTTTTCGACAATGGAATTTCAGCTCGTGAATATGTAACAAGCACCATTCTGGTCTTTTGGAGTCAATTGGATGGCCATGACAATAGATGTTGGAAACCTGCTAGAGAAGGACAATAGGATGAATAGAGATGGTGTTTGTGTTGTATAGAGGGTCCCATCTCTTCTTTGCTCCGTCCGTTGCATCTCTCCTTTCGTCTCTTGCTCTTCTTGCGTCTTTGTGTTTGGATAACCTCGTCAGCTACAGGAACAGTTTTTGCAGATTAGCAGACTTGATTGCACATTGTTACCCTCGATATCGCACTGGTTGCGCTTCTTCAACTGAATTCTCCATATCCAGACTGCACTGGCTGCAGTGACAGATCCAACCTATATTGCTATCCTCGATAACGCACTGGTTGCGCTTCTCCAATCGACTTCTCCTTTTCAAATTGCACTGGCTGCAGCGACTGACCCAACTCACGAAGCCTACCCTCGACGTTGCACTGGTTGCGCTCATCCCATCGACTTTTCTTTATCAAAATTGTACTGGCTGCACTGACCGACCGAAATTACGAAGCATACATCGCGCTGGTCGCAATGGCTACTCCGCAGCCCGATTTTCCACTAGTCGGGCGACTTACCAGCAACGGTACTCTATCACTTCTTGAGGCATTGTTCGATCCCAATGGACCATTCCCTGTACAGAAATCCGTCTTGAGCAATCTGACCAACGAAGATTACAACGCAATGCGAGCGACAAAAAGATCTATCAATGAAACACTTACTGAAAGAGCACCATACTTACCTCCTGGAGCAGCGCCACGATGGAGGAACCAGCGTTACATGATTGTCAAGTGCGATGAACAGGCATGCGCTGGTACTGCCGATACGACCACTTTCATCAAGGCCTGCGAGGATTGCACTAAAAGTTGGGGAGGTGTTCGCCTAGTGTGCGCTGGCTGTAGGTACAACAACCACTGGAACCCACCAACTGGTTTCCCTGGGGCCCCTACAAGACACAATCTATGGATGACAGCAATATCTTCCTCGAAGGGTAGAGTTTGCGCCAAATGCGACCGTGAACAACATCGGTCCTATCCGCAGGGGTTTGACGGTTGTACTTGTTTCCGTGATCGATATAGCAGTGTGTGGATATGCAATCATGACGATAACAGACGCTGTAGTAAATTCGTCGTCGACAAGGGGTTCCGAGCGCATACGATCAGGCTGGGTTGGCAGTGCACCACTTTTGGGCCGCATTTCGTTATCAACGGGCCATTCCATACCAGGCCAAGTTGCCTATGCGTGCGCGAGTACATTCCACTATCACGACCCGAGCCTCGAGACACACAACAATGCCGCATGTGCTTTGGATTTACCGTGCCATCACCGCGGCGATCAGAGCGAGTAAGACGAACACGAGGCGGAAATACAAGCGTACCATCCTTCCAGATGCTTGCCGCTCGAGGCCGAGGAAATATTGCAACTAGGAGGGTAAATCGACATGGTTTTAGCTACTGAGACTGTGGATGAAGCAGCTTCGAAAAAATCGATCAACGCGTCGTATCAACCAATGCATTACCATATCCCATCGGCCGGCAGGGCGCACTTGCAACGGCGCCACTCAATTCTTATTTCGACGGTATAACGATAGGGATATTAACCAGTGACCATCCATTGCGGAAGAGGCAAACAGTCAAAGCGTATCGCACCCTCGAGGACAATAACCATGGAGTTACGTTGGAGATTGAACGAATCCAGAACGAAAAGCCTCGAGGTACAGTCGCCCCAGGAGTAGCCTGCTCAAAGAGAGACTAACCGAGATAGGAGAGTGGTATCCTACATGCAAGATACGATCGCCATCGAGCAAAAAATGATAATTCAACGCAATAGCCGATGGTGAAAGCTCCAGTCTCATCATCGTGTCGTCCTTTAGACTTCTAATCGGCACAAAGATGGTTGCTAGAACGCGGACAACACATGCGAAAGCCGTGCTTAAAATCCATGATGCGCAGAACGAAGCGAAGAGCATCTAAGATGTTGAGATGCGATGATGACGTTGTTGATAGCGTTTCCGGGATGCGCAGCCGTCGGCGGTCAAGTTCGCCATTCCAACCGCCAACCGCCCTTGCTGCCTGTGTGGAGGGGTTGGTAAACACATGACTGGGGGTTGATGCAGGCAGCCTATTAGCGCCTGCCGGCGACCACTGGCGAAATCCAACTGCTCGGTTTATGGGATTGGGTTCGACTCGTGGCTCCAAAGAGGTTATCGATAGCAAGCATTTAGCATATCAATTGAACCTAGCTTATTCTATCACGTACGATGGCGCACCGCTAAGCTGATAAATGTCCGGTGAACGCGTGGAGCCTCGTGGGAGTGAACCCCCACGAATGCGCTGCAGAAGATCCTGTATCTGCACGAGGGCCCGACGGCGAGGCCCGTCCCTGGGAGCAAGAAACCGCTCCGCAGTCCGCAGGCACCAAGAGAGCGGCCTATGAGCGTTTGCTGCAGTCTGATGTGACAGCGGCAGGATGTGTGCTCAAGCCTCGAAGCGGGCCAAGACCAACGTATGTTATCTGTCATATAGCCACCACCATATCTAAATGACGTTGGAGGCGATTGGCGGTGATAGGCGAAAGCAGCGTCTTTATGATATGGCATGACGATATGACGACCGCGGTGTGTGGTGTCTGGCAGATCTCATTCGTAGGCTGTTCGCTCTCTCCGATCCTCTCGCTGACAATATCAATGGTAACTGCTCACTTGGTCCAGCCAAAAGTGAACAGGCATCCTTCCCTTTTTGTGAATACTTCAGTTAGACTTCGGACGAGAGGTGAAAGTTCAAGCGGCTTGCCCTGACAAGGATTGCGTCACGCGTGTTCGTGTGCTCTAATGGCTGGCCAATGCATCGTTGATTCTCTCGGACAGGAAATTCGCGACTGCAACTTACAGGCGGTGTACGGGCGGCATGTGCGCGATTGGATTGTGCTGTGTTTGATGAGTCCGCACTTCTGCCTTTCATGGACGTGTGGATGCCTGCAGGAGGACGGCATCCAATCCTTTCTTCTCAGCAAACGGGTGTTGGTATAGAGCGCTAGAGGAGCTCTGTCCTCGGGGGATATTGACGCTTCACCGCTTAAACGCCGCGGTCTTTCCCGCCACGGATCCTTTGCGCAGCGAAGGAGGTTGGAGAATTGTGTCCGTGACACGGAATGCGAGCGTGAGAATTGGCGAAGACAGGAGATGGGTTTTGTGCGCTTCGAGGCGGACCAGAAAGGCCTCAATTTGGTCATATGTCGACTGTCGAGAATCGGGTGGGCGCTAAAGAGACCCTGGAGGCTAGACTCCGGGGGAGGGCGGAGCATAGAGACTGGCTACCGTCGCGTGGATCCCAGCCCAGCAAGAGCCGGGAGCTCTGACCCTGCCCAACAGCAAACTTTTGTTTGGACCCGACAACTTAGATTGTGCCTTAGACTGCTTCCATCCTTTAGGGTAGCAGTAGCTCTTCTTCCCAAATCCCCGTCGTCTCGGTCTGTGTTCTTCGAGAGAGCCCCGCGCTCTCCCACCCTTATCATCAGTCTCCAATCATATTGCGTTGCAGACATATCCTGTCCAAGCCAGGAGCACTGTCAGAAGTCAGAACCGAGAACCAAGAACCAAGCAGTCAAGGACAAGAGAGGTCTCTAAGTTGATGAGCCTTGACGTTTGTGGCGGGCCTTGCCCCAAGCAGTAATTGCCATCTCCCTTGCCAGAAGCCGTGGGGCGTGGACCCGTTGATCCTTCAAGCTTTTGTCTAGAAGTCCATACAATTTGGTGGAGGCGTGAATCTTTTACCCAATCGCGCCCAAGTCCCGAACAACTTCGTCGAGTTGACCATCGTCATTCCCAGCGTTTTCCACGTGCCCTTGGCGTGGGTGATTCGAAGGTCGGAGCATTTCGAATGGGAAAAGAGTCAAACTCAATGGTGCGTAGACATCGTTGCTAAACTTCTATTCTAACGTCGCACAGACTGGCTGATCCTTCTTACATCTATCGCCTTAACCACTGTGTCATCATTGCCTAGACCACCTCGTAATTCCGCATCTTCCCCTTTCATCCCCTCTGATCTCGCTGCACCTTTGGCTCCAAAACTGTCCTTAGATCGAGCGAAACGCAGCTTCTGGACGAAGTCCAGGATCTAAGCATATCGAGTGTCCGACCGGAATTCCCAAAACGGCCGAGAATCATTTATAGAATCTGCAGAAACCATCGCACAATCGATACTTCTTGCATAAAGGGCTCCGATTCGATCTGCCCATCTTGACTCTGCAGCGTGCGTCTGGCGTCTCGCTTGTACCGGTCCATTGGTTTGGAATTGTCTAGCAGACGCCCACGCGTGACCAGTTGAGGCTCTTTCTCAAAGCTTGGGCCTCGATCCACTGAGGCCGTTCGACCTAGGAACTGGAATAGCTACGTCGTAAGACACCGGCTTTGCTTTGAACTCTGCACCACCGAACGCGCGCTGTTCTGGACTTGAATCTATTACTCAACCGCTGGATCCAGATCGACCGAAGCTCAACAAACAGCATACGAAGCGGACTCCTAGGCACCAATCCCAAGATGTCGGGGAAGATGACGTTGTACAAACTGGTGGTGCTTGGAGACGGAGGTGTTGGGAAAACTGCATTGACGATTCAAGTCAGTAGTCCAGTCTTCGGTCCCTGCTCACCTGCTAATCCATTCTCAGCTCTGCCTAAACCATTTTGTAGAGACTTACGACCCAACCATTGAGGACTCGTACCGAAAACAAGTCGTCATAGACTCGCAATCATGCATGCTAGAGGTCTTGGATACCGCGGGCCAAGAAGAATACACCGCTCTAAGAGACCAGTGGATCCGAGATGGAGAAGGCTTTGTACTGGTTTACAGCATCACTTCCCGAGCATCATTTACTCGCATACGCAAATTCTACAGCCAGATCCAGAGAGTGAAAGAATCCTCAAGCGCAGGTTCGCCGACAAGGGGCGCCTATCTTTCGTCGCCCATCTCGCAATCCTCTTCGACTTTTAGCGGCCAGGCACCTGTGATGCTCGTGGGAAACAAAAGCGACAGAGTGACAGACAGGGAAGTCTCAACGCAAGAGGGGAGTGCGCTCGCGAAAGATATGGGTTGCGACTTCGTTGAGGCGTCGGCAAAGAATTGCATCAACGTTGAGAAAGCGTTTTATGAGGTCGTCAGATCACTGAGACGACAAAGACAAGACACACCCATCATCCGGCGGGGCACACTCCATGGCGGACCTGGAGGCCCCAGTGCTAGGCCAGATGGCACGAAGCCAAGGCGCGGTGACCGAGCAAACAGACCTCGATGCGTAATATTATGAGATCAACAGCTGGTACTACGGAGGGCCATCTGTGAAATGCTTCTTTTACATGCTATGACGAGCAAGGATTGCTCTCCAAAGACAACAGCTCGCCGAGTTAGGGAGCGGAGCTGGCCCTGCGGACACCCGTCCTCCTGTCTTGGCTCTCGCGCTCGACGCGCAGAACACGGCCCAGTAGTGATCTACCTTCTTGTCATTTACCGAATCATAAGGTACCCCCCGATTCCTCTAGCTTGACGCCAGAAATCTGTCCCTGAGAACAAGGAGACGATGAGGTAGATGTTCTAAAGATCATCTACGGGATCTTAACGATGTCGTAGAGTGGCATCCAAGGGACACATGCAGGATGAGAGACGATCAAAACAGAACGTGGGTGGTTCACCTATATTTCACTTGGTGGCGCATATTGAGGTCTAGGTTGACAGATCATTGTAGAACCAGATGATCCAGCGATCTCTGCATATACCCCCATCGTCAGGATTTTGGTACCTTTTAGACTCTTTTGCGTTTTGGCCAGAAGTGTTGCCTTCCGCAGTTTCAACGCAATGACCGATGCATCACTCATGTGATGCACGTGATCCTTCCATGCTCTCCATGTTGGCACTCGCCGCAAGACCACCGTACGTGAGAGACATTACGTGCTCCGCGAGAGAAACTGCGTTTGAAACTAGCATGTTGTATTGTGCTATGGTTTTCACTGCTTCTTTGCAATTCTGAGATTTCTTGCCTTTACCATAACACCATCCATTTATATCCCAGCTCATTGTCTCCCATAACGAGTCCTCTCCTGCATGCACCCGTATCGTCCCCTCTGCATCACGAATAGTTTGATCATCACCAGGTGAGGTGGCAACTGCTTCCACACAAGGGGCGACTGATATCGTGGCACCCACAAAGGAGCTTTTGATGTTCTCCAATCTCTTTTCCCAATTGTAGCCTCATACTCGGATGGAATGGCGGAAGACCCATCAAATTATATGCGACTCATCACTACCACTCGCCCCTTTCACTGACATACGCTTTAGCCAAGGACATAGCAAATTGAGTATAACAGGCAAGCAATCTTTGCGTTGCCACTACCAACGAGAAAACCATCTATCGCCCAAACGCTCTGCTCTTTGACGCATAACATTGTCCCACATCCTGATGATGCGGCTCCTCTCCTTGTCTAGTGTCTCCTTTACTGATCTTTGCATCAGGTCTTCGGCACCGTGGTCGACTGGTGATCAACAGTAACAGCCTGCCTTCTCCAGACGTACCTCTCCCAGTCTCAAGTCGGCGGCTATTTCCCGTCCCACCCGTGACGCCGTTGCTGCAGCGATTTTCTACTGGCCCGACTCACTCTGAACAAGCGTCGCGACACAGATACACGCAATTCTGGTCGTACCCATAGTTCCGGTTCCACCTTCGTCAGCGTGGACAAGCATCACCATGATTCTTTGAATAGTAGCCTTTCAAGGAGAATGATCATGAAAGTCCATGGAATGATGAGGACGAGCAACAGATCAGTCATATATTACATTTACACACGCGTGGCCTGACAGTGCGCGGGGCTTGGCAGGACTCTACAGAAAAGGCTTCAAGACGTGCACGCTCAGCAACAGACCCGGAGAAGGCACGGGGAGTGTGGGCTGCAGACAATATATGCAGAGCGAGCAGGAAAGGAGGCATGGCCATGGGCAGAGATCAGGGCGGCGGCAAAGGAGTGATGGGTTGATATGTGGGATTGTGGATGGCTTTGGGGGAGCAATTCGTAGGCGGTGGCGCCAAGGGATGTAGGAGATAGTGAGGCAGGCTAATGGAGAGGTGGAAGCCGTTAAATTGTGATCGCTGTTGTCTCCCACGCCAATCCCCTATAAAAAGGCCCGTGCATCAAAAGCAATACAGGTGTGCAGCATGCAGCGTGCGGTCCCACTGTACAGGGTCCGTTAGGCTACATAACCGTTGCGCTGGCAGAAGCGAGAGGTAAAAACAACGCCCCGTCTCCAAAATTATCGGAACAAGCTGCCCACCATGGGCATTCCTACTCGATCCCAACCTCTGAAGATAATTGAGATTCGCCGACCAAGCGCCAAGTTCGCCAAGCGAGAAGTCAACAGCTCCCGTCGAACTCAATTCTTCCGATGGGAAAGTCAATCTATCTAAAGTACCTTTTCCAAGGCTACACTCAATCTTTCATATTACAGCTGAGAGAGCTTCCCTGCCTCGAGAACTTTGAGGTGAAGTATCAACTGGAAGCAAAGTTCAACGCGTGTTTGGTGGCGTTGGCTCCGCAAGCATCTCCCTCGTCAGCTAAAGTAATCTCCATTCTCCCAAGAGGAAGAGGCTGCTTGGCTGAAACGCTCATCTGGTTTCGTGGCTCGCCCCGTCACAGGCTACTAACCACGAACCGTTAAGGTCAGGAACCACCACGTCTCCGGCTCTTGGCCAGTCCCTCGTCCTTTCAGAAACGCCAACCGAATCATTTGGACCAGGCCCGTCGAGAGGAGCTGCATGATCGGCCCGTTAAAGTAGCATTTGGCAGCGAACCAACCCTCCGCTAGGATTTCCACCCTCCGATTATTCGCCAGAATTGAGGTTGGAGACAACAAAGATTGAACGCGAAATCCCTCGGCTGTGACAAACTCCAATGGACTGGCCTTGCTATTCGTTCAATCGCTACCAATCCGCTTTCTTGTCAACAGCTCGAGCACCTCGTTGCCTCTTTCCAACTGTTGCCCGGGCCTTAGGCTAGCTGGGATAGGCTCCAATCTAGGATCCGTTCAATCACCGCCCTCTGGGCTTCGGGGAGTTCTTGCCCTCTTCCGCTTCGGACCATCATCGATTGCCGTCAACTACCCAGTGGGACGAAACGTACTTAGCTTGCTCAGGCCGTTCCCGCAGCAGGTCTGCCCATGTCTTCCGAATGTTGCAGCACTCTGGCATGACTGCATTTTGAAACTTTTACTTCTTTCTACACTCATCAATTGCGCCTTTGTCACGACTGCATGCTCTTCGCTGAGCGTCATCTCGTCGCTGCCCCGGTACGCGCTGAAAAGCTTCATGCCAGTTTGTGTGGGACCGAGTGGCAACTGGTGCAGTTTGACTGACATTAGGTAGAGCTTCCAAAACACGGTTCGAGGGCTAAGCCCGCCTTACACTCGTTGCTGTCACAATTGGGCCTCAGAGGCAGTACAGATGGATTAGAACGCGTCCAGGGGAGGGAGAAGTCAATTGGATGATTGGTGCTTGTCTGAAGAACCAAACGTACTGGTTTACCACGCATTTGCACTCCGGTTCTATACCAGCTTTATGCCTTCGCTAGACGACAGACCTTTGAGCCGGTCACTGGGCCTCGACACCTTCAAGATGGCGTTTGACAACGCAACTGTCTTTACCACGCAAGCACTGCCGACCCCTACGGATACTCCTCGTCAAACGCCACCCTCGAGGGGTTCCTCTCGACATGGCAGACGCCGAAGGTCTTCATCCCCCCAGTCAATGCCTAATGCCGAGGAATATCAGCATGGGGAAAATGAGGAGGCGCAAGACAAGGGGAATGGTGAAGAGGTTTCACCGCTCAATCCTAGACGATTCACCCCCAATATGCACGCCTCTCTGGTCTCTCAGATCCTAACACTACAGCGAGAGGTGGAGAGCAGGAACAAGACGGTGAACAACCTTGAGGAGTTCCTGCATATCTCAAGGGCAGAGAATGAGCAGCTGAACAGTTCTCTGAAGGACGAGGCAAAGGAGCATCGCGCCACCAAGAAGCAAGTGCAGCTAGAGGAAAGCACGGCGATGACAGCGCTGGGAGATATTGCGAAGGAAAGGGATGATGCTTGTGAGAGCTTGGCAGAGACTCGTAAGCGACTGGAAATCCTCAAAAGCAGGGTTCGAGACCAGGAGGAAGAGGCGGATAAGACTCAGGATCATTGGGACAAGGAGAGGCAGAATTGGGACATGGAGAAGCGCAACATGGAAACAAAAGTGCACTTAGTTGAGGGCCGTCTCAAAGCAGTTCTGGCTGAGGTCGCTGCCGCCCAAGCGAATGGTCACGAGTACACAAGCAATAGTGCCGAGTTTGATGAAGGCGTTTATGGGACTTGGTATACCAAGGGAAGCGATTCGACCAGCAGCAGGTCTAATAGCGTCAAGAAACAGTCGTGGCTCAGTGGTCTAAGCAGTGCAACCAACGAAGTCAGCGAGTATTTGGACTTCCGTGCTTCCACGTTCAGTGGGCTGAATGGGTTTGGTGGAAACCGGCCAAATGGGCGGAGTCTTGCGGACGAACTCAACTTTAGCGAAGACGAACACAACCACGAAGGAGAGGGCGCCGATGATATGACGTCTCCTGGTGCATTGCCAGAGGAAGCTTATTTCCCACATCGTCGACCCTCGGTCCAGTCTATCTTGCATGATCAGAAGGCGTGGAAGCTGCTGGGCCTTCTGCCAGAGACTAACGAGAATACTATGAAAGATGAGGGTTCGACTGACAAGACAGCAGCCACAAATGAGGATAACGCAACTCTGGTTGAGAAACCTCCCGTTGAAAGAGCGGAAGCTATTTACCCCAGAAAGGCGATGGCGGCGCAGTACATGGATTCAGCAACGCAGTTCTCTCCTCCAACCTCCCCTAGACTATCACCTCAATCAACAAGCGAAAAAGTGGCAGAGAGATCTTTCATCATAGAGCCCATAGCCAACCAAAGCCGGAAGCGCATATCGGCCCCGCCGGTTGAGCAAACGACGTCCAAGCCAGTCCCTAAGCTGATCGCGCCTATGGTATCTGCAGGCTGCCAGACCGTGAATAGGCCTCCAAGTCCTCCTTTGACACCCAGGATTGCAATTGAGCCGCCAGCATCTGCTTCTGAGTATGCAGACAGGGTAGTTGAAATGACCTCTTCCTCAATGCAGACGGTAGTTCAAGAGCAAACTGCGATATTTTGTGTCGGTACCCGTGAGAAGCCTTCGTCAATGACGATCCCTGTTATCGAGATCCATCCTCCAGGTTCAAGACCTTCATCGTCTGGCAACAGCGTCGTCTTACCACCTCGCACCAAGAACGCAGGCTGCCAGGTGGCCTTGGAGGTGCCTGTATCCTCTCGTTCCATATCGGTACAAACAGAAGCTGTAATATTCGGAAAGCTACCTGTCGACCGCCCTCCCAGAACCATGGCAAAAGCTGCATCACAATCATCAATGTCCCAAAGCGGTCTAGAACCTATCGAAGAGCGTTCACCACAGCCGCCACAACAGGTACCACGGAGAACTTCACGAAAGAACACTCGAAGACCACCACCAACAGAAAGTTCAAAACCACCACCAGCAGAGAGCTCTCGGCCACGGATCAAGCCGTCGTATTCTGCTCCTATAATCAACAATACTTACCCAGGTAACAATGACAGCGGGCCCTTGACCGGCAAGCAACCGACCGGTCTGCGCCGTCCTGTCAGAAGCGGAAGTCTTTTTGCAGGCTTTGACAGCGCTTTCACCGACAATACTTTCAGAATGAAGGACTTCGACCTGAGCAGTGATGATGACTTAGCTAACGTAGCGCCGATTCGGAAGACGTTGTCTAAAGTACAAAATTCTTGGAAGCTTGTTCCTCGGTCGGAGGATCCGTTTCTGGGGCGCTTAGAGTCAGCGAAGAACAGCAAAGACAATCTGGACATTGACGAGTCATCGGACCCCTGGTTAGCCAGCTTGGTATCTTTTGGCAAACAGGAAAATGTTACAGCAAAGGGAATCGGGGAGGTTGCTAGCAAGGAAGGCCTAGGATCATCTCAAAATAACAAACAGCCTAGTACGCGGCAGGCTGCTTCACTTGCTACCGCACCTGCACCCAGCGTGCCACGAGCAAGGAGTCCCAGTGCTCCATCTGTGCCAAAGAAGGATTTGAATACTGTTGCCCCACCCCCATTTGCCGTACCTGCAAGGTCAAGTTCACGGCGAATTCCTATTAGTGCTAGCGAGGGGGCTCAAAGCCCAACTCCACAGACAACAACATTCTTTTCCACTACCCGTAAGCGTGAAGCTGGGAGACCGCCTGTGGGGAATTCGCTGCGAAAAGTCCGGTCCGCTGCTGCCGTTAATTGCATAGGGCGAAGCAATGGACAAACAAGGACACCTCCACCACCGACGTCTCCCTCAACGTTTGCATCTGACAGCCCAAACATTCCCAGAATGCCCAAGAACGATATCACTGCTCGAGATAAACATGATACGCAGCAGGTCTTGAACACGACACACGCATTACCGTCGGCTTCGCTTTCTGAAGAGGCTCTGATCGAAACACCAGGGCAATCGACAACTGTTGTCGACGCAATTGCACAAACGATGGTAGGGGAATGGATGTGGAAGTATGTGAGAAAGAGGAGGTCTTTCGGGATCACGGATCATGTCGACTTCGATGAAAATGGGAATAGTAATGGCAACGGCATCCGACACAAGCGCTGGGTTTGGCTGGCACCATACGAGCGGTCTGTTATGTGGAGTAGTAAGCAGCCTACATCGGGTCCGGCACTGATGGGAAAGAACGGGCGAAAGTGTAAGCACTCTGATCCCCATACGGAAGCCGTTTCTAATAGGATGGTCAGTCAACATCCAGTCTGTTCTGGATGTCAAGGATGATGCATCGATCCCGAAGAATTCCAGTCCACAGACATGTTTTGGTCGATCTATCCTCATCTTGACGCCCCAAAGAGCTCTGAAGTTCACCGCAACCACGCGTGATAGGCACTATGTTTGGCTTACCGCACTCTCTTTTCTAAGTGGCTCTCCATTAGGTATGGACGATTTAGCCATAGGTCCGCCTATGCTCCAGACCGAGTACCAACATCCAGCATCGAAGTCGGGAAATGGGCGCCTAAGACGGTCCTCTATCCGCGACTCCATTCGAGTCGCCAAATCCAAAGAACGTCCCGCTATGGCAGGCCACGCATATAGCTCTCCAATTACAACCCTCCACCATCAAGCTATCGACGGCGTCAGCATACCTACTATTACAGATGATAACGAATCCGACGCGGCCGAAGCCCCATCCATCCCCCGAACGGCCACGCATACACGGACGCACGCCCGCAAGCGCAGCAACACCGGCCCTCGTCCGGCCCCTCCGAATAGTTTTCACAGCTTTCCGGCCGGTACAGTCAATGCCTCCACACGCAGCCTGAAGAACCCAAATACGCACGACTATTCAGCCTTTCCACCCGGTGATCCCGGTGCTTCGGCGCCTACCAGTGCCCATGACACCATGAGCTATCGCCCTTTACAAACGTTTCATGACCCTATGCCTCCGATACGGAACAACTTTTTCGATGCGGTCGGCACTGTGAGGATGGAAGCGTTCGTTGAAGGGAAGGAGTTGCGAGGAAAGAAGGTATCGAAGAAAACGCCGCCGGTGGGGAACAGTTGGGCGAAGAAGCCGGGCAAGAAAGATCTGAGGTACTGGGGCGTTGGCGGAGAAAAAGCAACAGGCGGTAACGGGCCACAGAAGGGGTTTGAGGACCCTTTCAGGAGCTTTTGAAGGTTATGTAAACCAAAAGATGCCAAAACAAGGCTGTATATATCGGAGGTTGTATATGGGTGCAGAGTGGAGTCCTTTGAAGCATTCTGAGCGAGTCGGGGTCAAGGGGCTTTGTGGGGGAACATGAAGTCTGAAAAAGTCGAGCCTACAAAATGTAGTACAAAGATCAGCTACTTTACCAGACACCATCCCTTGAGTTGTCACGCTTCTGATCGACCAACTAATAGAAAGTGCAGCGACATCAAGCTCCGTAGCCAGAGCCGAGAATGACCGAGGCTTCAACATATGCAAGCCTCGTCCGGGCCAGATTGTTCATTAGATTTGGAACTTCGAGCTTTCCCACTTCTTTTGCTCCTTGAGTCATTGCTACCGTACCTAGGTATGCTAATAGAGCTGCGGTCTTCAGCCTGGACTTTGGGGATCACTCTGACAGCCTCGAATCCACGTCCCACGCTTATCCCCCTCTCAAGTCCGTCATCGTGACACAGGACATTGAGCACCCTGCTTTCCATCTGCCGTTCAACAAGCAGAAACAGATCGCTCGTCTAGATTTATCAGGCTGCCAGCTTCCTTCGGACTTCCTCGGACTGCATCAATATCTGTCGACGCTGTCAATGTCAGCAGTAGGTAATGGCATGGAAGCACGCAATCTGCGCGAGCCTTCTCCACGTGCATTTCTTCCATTCAGCAGCCTTGTAGCAATCGTGGTCTGCTTATCTTCCTGGAAAATTCTAGAACGACAGATTTCGGACATATCTGCATATGGTTCCTCGCTGGTCGAAGTTCAGCCTGATGGGGCAGCATATTAAGCGAGTCCGCAGGCTTTGGGATTGGAGGCAACGAATGAGTGGCTTGTTCCTGAACTCATCCAGGCTTGCTCAGATATGCTTTATCGCCATATCGAGCCTGCCGGAGCTTCTATCTTGGAGAGTTCGGAATGGCTCGCAGGTCTCTGCATGTGGACTTCTCGTGGCGGATAGATTCCCGCGTCTCCACACAGTTCCACTTGGTCTCTGCCGGGTCAATCTTCTGACACGTTTGTCCTTGGTTGGTACGTACTACGCTCAGAACTGATGTCTCTTTTCTTTCGGGAGTCTTCGTGTCCGATCGAGACTGCCTTTTGGTGGTCCATCTCGGCAGTTGAATGACTATCACCTTGCTTGGGAGCGAGCCTAGACTCCAGAAGAACGATCTTCCCTTGTTCTTTGTATTCTTCAATAGCTGACGTGCATATACATATGCACATTTCTACTGTGTCATCATCCTCGAATCCTTCCGCCGAAGGCTTCCGATTCTCCATCGGCGAGCACCTCCGGCTGCTAGGTTTTCCTGGCCCTCAACAATCCCGTCGGGTCCACACTCTCAATTGGACGCTCGATGATGCCCACTTTGTTGTGACTTTGCATCTCCACCAAGGCCAAAGAAGCTTCTCCATCTTCGACACACGTAATCCAAGTGCCTCCACAGCTTCGGGAGATTTACACATAAGGCTGACAGCAAGCTCGAACTTTCCGTTCTGCATGGTCTGCTTCGAAGGCTTCGGGATGGAGTTCTCGTGCCTGATAAGGAATGATATCCCTGAGGTGGGTAGGACAAGAATCTCTATGGGCTCAACAGATTCTGGAGCTCCACCGAACATTCGTATATCTTCTGCTCTGAATCTCCCCTTCCATGTTCTGTCTACAACCCGCGTTCTCTCATCCACTCGTTTTCCCGGAGTGGATACCTGACCCAAGCAGACAAAAACCCGTCTACCATCTCCCTGGAGTATTCAATCCTCGTGAATAGCAAAACATATCCTTGTCAACCCTTCCCCAGACCTTGTCTTCCACAGCCAGTCCTGTCTTCACAGCCTTCCACAGGCGTCCTACACTCCGCCATATCAACAAACCCCTGTTGATCAAACCACCCGAACAATGCACTTCTTCTCCACCGCCCTCCTCGCGCCCCTCGCCCTCCTCTTCATCGTCATCCCTCGCCCTACCGTTACCGCACCGGCCCCTCATAAGACCTATTATCCGATCCACAACTCCACACACACTATGCACCCTGGGCCGACTGGGACGGGACACGTGCCGACCGGGCCTTATAAGCTCCATGGCTTTCAACACCAAGACTGAAGGGAAGCGGGTCGGCGAATGGTTGGTGGCAGAGGAGGATAGGGAATAACGACAAACGAATAAGATGGGCAGAGGGATCCGAAAGGGCCGTAAAGATCTCACAGGAACGACAACGAATCCACCAACGCCCGTTACCCGTGGATCTTTAACGACGGACATGACTTCCAACAAGAGTATTCTTAGCAATTCTGGCTACAATCGAGCACTTGCAATCCAGGCTGTAACCTGTCCATGTCATAGAAGATCTGCCTACCACCATCTCATCTCATCTCACCTGCGAACCCCATCACGTACCACCCCAACTTCGGCATTTCCCCCTTGCAATACTGACCAGCGAATGACTTGATTCTATCCATCCACCCTACCCACCCGTCTCGCCCGTCCACGAATAAAACCAAGCTTACCCTTGCTATCCTTCAATTACCCGCCCTCCTCTCCTCAGCTTCACGCTTTAAGCTCCCATACGACCATCACATCTACACTTCCCCGCACGCCCCGTCTTCCCATCTCCATCTCTCCTCCGTCCTTGTCTCGCTCCCCATCTCCCTTATCCACCCCCTCTCTCCACCCCCACTCCTCCCTCTCCCACCCCCTCCTCTCTTCTTTTCCCTCCCTCACCCGCTCCTCCCTTCTTTTCTCTCTCTCTCCTCCTTCCCCTCCCCTCCAACCTCTCGTCCCCTCAGATCTCGCAACCGCAACGATCCACCACCAAAAGCCTGCAAAACCCCAAAGCCAACATCGGGAGTGACCGATCACCGGATCTTCAGGGAAAAAGAAGACACAGATAGGAACGGACATGATCCGGGCGATGGACTGATGGAGATAGGAGTCGGTGGTGCTGCTCGCTCGTTCGCTTACCTACAGGATTCGACAAGCCGAAACGGGCAGCCTTCGTGCAGTTGACATGGGAGCTGGGGGATGCAGCACACGTGGACCAAGGTTTCAGGATTGGTCCCCAACAGTCGTGGTGGCGAAGCTAGAGGAGTTCCATGGAAGTTTGTCTGGAGAACGGGCTTTGTACCTCATGCCTACCAACCGACCGACCTCCCTCCTTCACCTACATATCTACATACCAACATCCCTACCCTTCCCTCCCCCCTTAAATCATCCAAAGAAGCCCCTTCGCTTCCGTTGCATAACCGCTTCACAACCCCCGAAATCACAAACCCCCCCCCAAAAAAGAAACCAAGCCGTA